>Ga0208749_1000111_pt1 | contig 19235 bp, 33 predicted proteins | sample Knorr_S15_td_DCM_FD_185601 | JGI IMG/M metagenome (GOLD analysis project Ga0208749, IMG submission 185601) | Marine microbial communities from Southern Atlantic Ocean transect - Knorr_S15_td_DCM_ad_63m_LV_B (SPAdes) (version 2) | ecosystem: Environmental > Aquatic > Marine > Oceanic | place... | reverse complement strand
TGAGTCTGGTGAGTTTCTTGAGATTGTTAAGAAGATGGTGTTTCAAGGTAAACCTTGGAATGACGACAATCGAGAGCATCTTATTATTGAGTTGGGTGACGTTATGTGGTATGTGGCACAAGCTTGCATGGCTCTGGATGTACCTTTCGACGATGTTATCAGAGGTAACGTTAAAAAACTAGAGAAACGCTATCCAGGTGGCAGTTTCTCTGTTGAAAAGTCTGAAGTCAGAGCAAAGGGGGATCGTTAATTGTTACACATTTTGACACTTATTAGTATTGTTGCTATATCTTCAGCAATGATTATTCTGTACGTATATAACCCCCACAAATGACACTTACTAAAACTGTAGAAGAATCTCTACGAGATGCACAAGAAGATTTACGCAACGCATTAGCATTTGCTGCAAGAAGTGAAAAACCTTATGTTGCTAAACACATTGCTAGTGTGCTATTCAATATTGACAACATTATTGATTCAACAAAGATCATTGAGATGTTGGAAGATGATATAAAAAATCATGAGTGACGAATTTCACTTAGATATTGATAAAGCATTAGAGAATGCTAAGACGACTGACCTCAATGGATTCACGAAGGATGAAAAACCTAGTGCATTAGAGACAGTTCGTATATCACTTGAGAATTGTGAGCAGTTGTGCGGTTTAGATAAGAAGACAGTATCCATGTTACTCAGTGGTGAGTTCACTCACTACGAAACATTAAATTCATCTGGAATATCCTCTAAGAAAATAGTAATAGAGTATGATATCAAGGAAAGAGATAAAGGATCATCTTAAGAAACTCAAAGAGATTAAGAGAGACCTTAAAAGAAACCCAATTGGAACACCATTACGCAAAAGGGATAGAAAATACAGACCTTCCTCTAAATAACTAGAGGAAGGTTTTCTATTATGGCAAACGTATCGTGGAGAAAATTGGGTCAGGTAAACAACAAGGGTGATATGTATCTCTTAGTTGTTTTTGATGCTATTAAAACACGTAGAGAATTACAGGTTGAGAGTCACGGTAAAGTTTTATTGACTGCACCTCAAAAAGTATATGATGACATGGAAGATGTGTTCAATGGTGATCTTCCATTTGATTCTGTTAAAGGAACTGATTCATTTAAGGAAAGATACAGTGGTGCTAAAGGAAAAGTTTTAGAAGTAAGAAAGATAGGTAAGACTAAGATAGTAGATAAGATAGGTTTCACAAAAATCTTTAAGTCACCTGAGTTTGGAAGCAATACAGGATCGGGTGCTGGTGCAAAAGCAACAGAGATGTTTGAAAGTGCTGCATGTTGGATGACTGCTCTTGCATATAAGTCTGATGGTATTCCAGATGGATATGTTTTGAAAGAATCAGACTTTGAAAGTGTGAAAGATCATGTATCTACAACTGCAACGTTGCATGAAGCGTTTATGTTTCTGAATAACAATTCAGATTGGATGACTTCTACTATTAAGACAGCAAATATACTATATTCAACCAACGAGTTTAAGAATAAGAAGTACCATTTTTATAGAGGTAAGAAGATTGTTGATGTAGTTGAGGATCATTTTAAAATTGTCAATAAGAATGAAGGTAGACCATTCTCTAACCTAAACAAGTGGACACCTGCTGATATGTACATGTGTGAGTGTAATTTTGATAACACATTGATCACAGATACAGTTAACTTTGCTGATTTGAATACTAAGATGCAGATTTTGATTGATCAGAAGAAATTGGTAGGTGTATCGTTGAAAGGTATTGGTTCTGGTAGTGCAAATATATCTAAGAAAAATTTCATAGGAGGACCAGCAAAACAACAGAGAAGATTTACTGGTATGAGAGCTAAGAGTCTCTTTGGTTCTATGGATGTATACTTCACAGCATCACCTGGTAATATAGAAGTACAGTTCCGTGCTACCGATACTGCTGGTAAGACATGGCAAGGTGAGGTCATGGGTGAATCTGCAAAGCATGGTAAGATTGGTGGTGGTGTATTGGATAATGTTTTAACGAAAGTCTTAGGTAACAACAAAGGATTGTTTGCTAAGACAGGTTATACAAAGACATCATCAATTGCATCTGCTGCTAACACATTAGATAAGAAAATTTTCAAATTGGCTACAGATAACATTGATATCTTTGATGATGATGTAGAGGTAACACTTGATAGAATCTCTGGTATGTCACCAAAGTGGAAGTTCGCTAAGTATCTTGGTCTTGTCTTTGCTGATATCATGAGAACTGCTAATACTGATGATAAGCATGACATTGCTACAAAATTATATCTGTATGCCACGTCAGAATCAGATCAATCTGCACCATATATTAAAGTTTCCTAATGGCTAACGTAACACAACTAAAACACTTAGAACATCTGGAAGATGAGATGCTTAACTATGGAGTTGCTGGATGTAAAGCATCTGTTAGTTTCTTACAGGAACTACGAAAGATGCTTGGGTGTGATAATAGTACAGGTTTCATGCAAACTAAGTGGGATGGTGCTCCTTCTATAGTTTGTGGTAAAGATCCTGCAAATGGACATTTCTTTGTTGGTACTAAAGGTGTCTTTGCAAAGACTGAACCTAAGATATGCTATGGTCCTGACCAAATTGATGAATGGTATGGTGATAAAGCAAACTTAGCTGCTGGTTTGAAACTTGCCCTAGAGTATTTCTCTCAGTTAGGTATTGATGGTGTGATACAAGGTGACTTTTTATTCACTGCTGCCACAAGAAAGGCAGAAACTATACATGGTGAGAAGGTTTATACATTTACACCAAACACTATCACATATGCTATACCTGTAGACCATCCATTAGGTAAGCAAGTTGGTCAAGCTAAGGTTGGTGTGGTATTTCATACTCATTATGCTGGTGAGAAGGATGGATGGGACATATCAAGTATGTCTGCTAGACCAGGTGCTAAGGTTAAGTCAAGTAAGGACGTTGTTTGTATAGAAAATGACACTCCAATGGACAGAGTTGGGTTGAATCATACCGAAGAGGTTAAGTTTGATAAGCATGTGTCAACCATTGAAAAATTGTGTGGAGACTGTGGGTATTTCCTTGATGAATTGGTGACAAATACAGGCACAACAGGTGACGAAAAGTGGCATGTTGCATCATATTTGAAACAGTTCTTCAACGCAGAGATAAAAGCAGCACGTTCTATTACTAATGTTGATGCTACTTTTTCTAGTCTCTATAATTTTTATTATGACAAGACTAAGGGCATGCTTGACAAGATAAAGACAGCTAAGACTAAGGTTCAGAAGGCAGATCTTGTATACAAGAGTCAAAATTATCTAAGAGATAACGAATCTAAGTTTAAATCATTGCTTGGTCTGTACAAAGAGTTGCAAGCAGTGAAGCAGATGGTTATAGATAAGTTGGATAAACTTGAAACCTTTAGAACTTTTGTTAGAACTGATCAAGGTTATAAAGTTACTGGTCCAGAGGGATATGTTATGCATAAAGACGGAGATATGATCAAGTTTGTGAATCGTCTTGAGTTTTCATACAATAACTTCACGGTAGCAAAGTCATGGCGTTAAAGTGTAACAAGTGCTACTTCACATTTGGTAGGTTTCAACCACCTACTTCAGGTCATGCTGACAATTTTCGTAATGTTAGACGTGCTGCTAATGGTGAGGACTATAGAATCTATATTTCACACAGTCATGACACCAAAGGCAACAACCCACTGCCACGTGATAGAAAATTATTCTGGATGAACAAGATATTTCCAGAGCATAGGGGTAAAATATTCAGTCTTGCTAAGGCAGATCCAGTAGCATGTTTACAAGACATAATGATGGCTGGGTATGATGAGGTAGTATTTCTTGTAGGGTCTGACAGGGTTAATGCTATGCAGTGGGTGCATAAATATAACCATAAGGATTTCACTTTCCGTACCATAGAGATAAAATCTTCTGGTAGTCGAGATGCAGACGGTGATACGTTTACAATATCTGGTACAAAGATGAGACGTGCAGCATTTGCTGGTGATTTCAAGTCATTTAAGGCAGGTATTCCTAACTTAGTTGATGCTGATGTGAAACTTTTAATGGGTGAAATAGCAAACAATCTACCTAAGAATTTTAAATGAAAGATTTTAAGAAACTGAGGGAGCAAGCGATCAGACAACAGCACCGATACAAGGAGGGGTTTGCTGTTGGTGATGTTGTAATGTCTGCTCTCACAGGTGAGAAAGGCACTATCCACAGGACAGGTGTCAACTACGCTATCTGTGTCACTGAAGGAGGTGACATGTTTCGTGCGTGGTTAAAGGATATACGTACTATAAATAAATCATAGGAAACCACTTTTTAGACATGGAAAAACAGAAAACAGTTAACAGTCTTGCACACGATGATGACTTTTCGAAGGCATTAATGGAGTCTTATACAGCGTTCTTAGGTGGCGACGGGTTCCAGAACAGTACTATCAAAGAGGAAGAGATTCCTACAGGACAGAAGCAGGGTGGTACTGCTTTTGCCTCATTTGACACACCAATCGGATCAGTCCCTGCACCAGCAGAGGATTCATCAACAGGTATTCCTACTATCGAGAAGCAGAAACCTGATGATGGTAGTACAAAAGATCCTAAAGCAACATCTAATGGTGGAGAACCTGCTGTTGCACTCAAGGGTTCCATGACTATGGGACAAGGATCTATGTCAGGTGGTGTTCCTCAAACCAATGGTCAAGCAATCAACTACACTAATGTGGTTGCTAAAGAAGCTGCTGAGTGTTGTAAGAAGTGTGGTTCCTATAAGCATACAACAGAAGAGTGTAAAGCAACTAAGGAAGAGATTGAAAATTATCTTTGGGATGAGCATGCCAGAATCCTTACAGAACTTAGTGAGTTAACTAAGACAACATTTAAAGTAACAGGTGAGAAGTGGGAGACTGACGAAAAGCCTGTTATCGAAGAGCAACCTGCTGATACTCAAGTCATCGGTGCAGAGGTAATGATTTCTAATGCAGATGAGAAGGCTCATAACTTAGAAGAGTGGAAGAAAGCTGCTAAGAAGAAAGCAGATAAAATTATGGGATATGTCAAATGAAATCCTACAAGCAGTTTGTAGCTGAGTATAGATTGCCAGTAGGGGATACCCTGCCTGTTAATAAAAAACCTTTGAAGGGTAAAAAGAAACGGAAAACTGTTGAAGTTATGCCGAAAGTTCCAGATGGTCCACGTGGTAATGAAAATGAAGGAAACAGAGACGACAGAGGTAAGTAAGTTACGCTCTTTTATACAATTACAACCTGTGGTTGATGCACCAATACCAAACACTCCATACCCTACAGGTCTTAGGAGATGGTTAAGAGTGCTTGACGAAGCAGACTATATAATTCAGTTAGATTCTTATTATGACACTATCAAAGGAAGTAGTCCTTGAAGCATTACGGTGCTGTAGGGATGTTTATCCTCATGACCAAGACTTTTTGGTTAGTAGGAAAGTAGCAGGACATACTATTCTTGCAGTAGAAGGAACGAATGAAACTACAGATTGGATAACCAATTTAAAGTTTCTTATTAAACGTGACGATTGTCACAGAGGATTCAAGAACAATGCCAACAGGACACTAGCACAACTAGTGGTAGCATATGAAGGATTGAATCCAGAGAGGAAACTTGTTATTGCAGGTCACTCTCTTGGTGGAGCAACCGCTACTTTAATTGCAGACTTGTTATGGGAGTCAGGCAATACCAATGTAGCCCTAGTGACTGCTGGATCACCTAGACCAGGTGGACGCAGACTACGCAGGAGGATCAAGGATCTTGAGCACTTGCGTTTTGTTCATGGAGATGATATAGTACCTGGAACACCACCTTGGTTGGCAGGATATGTACACACACATCCTAAGATTCAACTCAAGGATGAGAAGGACACCAGATTTGATGGTGTTGCTGATCATAATATGGGATCATATTACGAAGCAGCAGAGAAATATTACTCATGACATTTTTATTTTTGTTATTCAAACCCTTACTATTCTTAATGGTAAGGAAGGTATTTAAAAAACAGATGAAAGTCTTCGCTGTAGAGATGCTCGAAGACTTTGCCCAGTCCACTGACAACGATGTGGATGATAAACTCGTAGCAAGGGTCAAGAAGGCTATGAGACTTGGGGCGGTATAAATAAAGGAAGAAATGGTAATTTATTCGGAGCGTATCAATGTCTCTATACGGTAGTACCGATAGTAATGCTAACAAAACCAAAGCTGGGATTGGTGTTGCTACGGATTCTCAAACAAAACAAATCATCTATATTGATGAAACAGAAGCAGCACTTGCTCAGAACAAGAACAGGGGATTGAATGCTCCTGGTTGGTGGTCATATTACACCTATAATGATGCTGCTGGCAATGCACGTCATAAGGCAGAGCAGATGGTTTTCATCGCTGGTGGTGAAGCAAACTCTGGAGAGACACAATCAGACGACACACTCGCTGGTGACTTTCTTTCTACAGTTTCTATTGGTACACAACCTTCTGATGCATCGGTTGCTGCTACTAACACACAGAACTTCTCAGTTGTTGTTACTCCAACAGGTGAAGCATCCGCAATTGATGGTGCTGCCAACGCTGGAAACACAGCAGGAAGAACTGCTGGTACATATACTGCAATAGCAGCAACAGGTGGTACTGGATCAGGTGCTACTGTTACTCTTGTAGTTGATGCTAACGGTGCTGCTACTCCTACACTAGTAAGTAAGGGTGGTGGATACACTGACAATGACACATTGACACTCAGCAGAACTGGTACATATGGTGGTGCTTCAGACGTTACAGTTAATGTAAATGGAGTAGGTGCTACAGCAACATATCAGTGGCAGGTCAGCACAGATGGTGTTAACTTCGCTGATGTTACAACTGGAACCAATGATACTACTGCTACATACACAACAGCAGCAACAGCCGCTGGTGACAATGGTAACAAGTACAGATGTGTAGTTGGAACCTCACAGGGTGCAACTCCTGTTATATCAACTGCTGCCACATTAACAGTTACATAAAATGTAAATGAAATTTGATGAATTGACACAGGATAATTGGATCCTATTCGCTATTAAAAATTATAATAATCCTCAGTCAGTTACTTACAGTGACTTTGAGGAGGATCTAAAGAGATTCAAATATATAAAGCGACTCCTCAGAAGGTATGAAACCACTGGGGAGTTTCGCAAACATTTGATCCTCAATCATATTATCCTATTGTATAATGTCTTTGGTGATGCTGCCACTCCACTACTTTTTTATAAGATAGAGGACACATACTGGCCAGTTATTAAATCATTCATGGTATTTCTAGATAGATTACCTGAATCACTAAATAATGATATTGACAAGACGTGTCTCAAGGAACTAAATCTGATATGAAACGCTTAGATGAAATGATGGCTGGAGATGGTAGCGGTCTTGCACTGCCACCTGCTTTTGTCTTTGTTAATCCTAAGTCTGCTCGTAAATATAAGAAGGGTAACTCCAAGATTGATGGGCGTTCCAAAGATGCTAAAGATTTAATGTCACGTATCCAACGTAGAAAGATGAAGAAAGAAGAATTAGAAACTCCTATTGCTGAATCCGCACCCAACGAAACAGAACGTGCTCAGAAGCAGATCGGTCAGATGAAAAAACTGAACCGTAGGAAGGACTTACAGAAGAAGCGTGGTGAAGCCAAGCAAAAGATGCAGTCTAAAACAAAAGAGATGGACATCTTAATGAAGGCTAGACTATCTGACTTCAAAAAGAAGGCAGGTTCTCAGACCAAAAAATTGAAAACATTAAACAACTCTATAGAATTACAAGGTGATGATATGATTAAAGAAACAGCAATCGATCAGAAGGATGCTCTTGAAGTAGCAGTAGCAGTTGCAACTAAAGAGGTTCCTAACTTCGGTGAGAATGATATGGCAAAGATCCAGTTTACTGATGGGTCTGTACAAAATTTAGATAACTTTTCTGCTAAGAAAATCGCAGCATGTTATGGTTCTCTGGATGATGGTCACAAAGATCAGTTCAGGTTTATGGTAAATAAAGACGCTGCAACATTCCAGTCTGCACTGGACTTCGCAATCCGTAACGTCTGATAAATGGCCGAGAGTATTAACGCTGCTATAATAGAGCGACTGGAGAAGGTTGTTGATACACTCCAAGACAATTCAGTAAAGATGGGTAACCTTCTTGCTGTTCACAATGAGAAGTTGGACAAGCAGGATAGGATTGATGGTGTTCTCTTTGAGAAGATCGAGTCAGTTCATCGTGAAGTAAACCGTCAAGCATTAGATATAAAGAAAGGGTGTGAAAGAGATATACGCAAGGTTGATGACCGTCTTCGCCAAATGGAGAAGAAGATGTGGTCTATTTTTGGTGCTCTTTCTATTATATCTTTCCTCGTTAGTCCAATCGGACAAAAAATCGTTCGACCAATATTCCAACCGTCACAAGGACAGTTGACTAATCAGTAAGTCTCTACTATACTACCTGTAGTGACTCAATATTAAATGAATGTCGTACATCGACGTGAAATACATCCAAATGGTCTCACCTCGTCTGACCCTCTTCACTAAGAAGAAGGCAGACCTTTTTAATTTTAGGTGTCCTTACTGTGGTGACTCACAGAAGAGGAAGAATAAGGCTCGTGGGTACTTATTTAAAGTGAAGAATGACTTTGTTTATAAGTGTCACAATTGTGGGGTAGGAAGAACCCTATCTAATTTTTTAAAGGATCAAGACACAATGCTTCATGACCAATTTGTCATGGAGAAATTTAAGCAGGGAACGACTGGTAAGGCTACTACTACACCCAATCCAAAGTTCAATTTTAAAGCACCTGTCTTTAAGAAAAATGGTATCAATTTAGATAGAATTTCTGATCTAAATATATCACATCCTGCAAGAAAGTATCTCGAAGATAGAGGCATAAAAGTCCTTGACCTGTTCTATTACTGTCCTAAGTTTAAGGCTTGGACTAACGAACAGAAGAGGACTTTTGATAGTCTTAGGGGTGATGATGCGAGGATCATCATTCCATTCCGAGATAAAGATGGAAGTTTGTTTGGATATCAAGGCAGATCCCTAGCCAAGACGGCTAAGTTAAGATACATCACGGTCATGCTTGATGAAGACAAACCAAAGATCTATGGATTGGATAGAATAGATGAAGCGAAACCTATTTACATTACCGAAGGACCATTCGATGCTACGTTCATTAAAAACTCGGTTGCTATGGCTGGGTCCGATGTTGATTGTCGGACGTTTGGTTGGAGCAATCATATTTACGTTTATGATAACGAGCCACGTAACAGAGAAATCGTCAAGCGAATCGCAAAAACCATTGACGGAGGAGGTAAGGTAGTAATTTGGCCAAAGAATATTCAGCAGAAGGACATAAACGATATGTATCTTGCTGGACACAACGTGCAAAGCGTGGTAGAATCTAATTCATATTCAGGATTAGAAGCAACTCTTAAACTAAACGACTGGAAAAAAGTATGAGCAACGGAATCAACGTAGTAAAACGAGACGGAGAGGTGACACCTCTCAACCTTGATAAAATTCATAAGGTGGTAGAGGATGCCTGTGAAGGTCTCGGCAGTGGTGTCAGTGCATCCCAAGTTGAGATGAACTCTGGTCTACAGTTTTATGATGGGATCAAAACATCAGACATCCAAGAGATTCTTATCAGGTCAGCGAGTGATCTGATTGATCTAGACCACTATAACTATCAGTTTGTAGCAGCACGTCTGCTTCTATACTCATTGTATAAGCAGGTACATGGTCCATTGTGGACTGAATCACATCCACATATCAAAAAGCAGATTGAGGATAGTGTTACAAAAGGTGTCTACGATAAGGACATTGTATCTAAATATACAGACGACGAGTGGGAGCAGATTAATTCATGGATCGATCACGACCGTGACTTACTCTTTACTTATGCTGGTCTAAGACAAGTAGTTGATAAGTATCTTGTACAGGATAGAAGTACCAATGAGGTCTATGAGACACCTCAGTACATGTACATTATGATTGCTGCTACTTTGTTTCAAAACTATGATCACGATACGAGACTAAATTATGTCCGAAACTACTACGACGCAATCTCCAAGCACAAAATCAACATCCCAACGCCCATTATGGCAGGTGTCAGAACACCCATACGTCAATTTGCATCTTGTGTTCTGGTTGATTCTGACGATACCCTCGATAGTATCTTTAGCTCTGATATGGCTATTGGGAAATACGTTGCACAAAGGGCTGGTATCGGCATTAACGCTGGAAGAATCAGAGGAATCAACTCTAGAATCAGAGGTGGAGAGGTTCAGCACACAGGTGTTGTACCCTTCCTTAAAAAATTTGAGTCTACTGTCAGATGTTGTACGCAGAACGGGATCCGTGGCGGCTCAGCAACTGTCCACTTTCCGATCTGGCATCAAGAAATCCAAGACATCCTCGTCCTCAAAAACAACAAAGGAACCGAAGACAACAGAGTCAGAAAGTTAGACTATTCTATACAACTAAGCAAGTTATTTTATGAAAGGTTTATTACAAGTGAGGACATTAGTTTATTTTCCCCTCACGATGTTCCTGGTCTTTATGATGCTTTCGGAACTGAGCGTTTTGACGAACTCTACAGACAGTATGAGTCCGATGAGACCATCTCTAGAAAGACTATCCCTGCCCAAGAATTAATCCTTGCACTCTTAAAGGAGAGAGCAGAGACAGGACGTATCTATATCATGAATATAGATCACTGTAACGAGCACTCTTCATTCAAGGACAAGGTTAACATGAGTAACCTATGTCAGGAGATCACACTACCTACAGATCCTATTCAGCACATTGATGATGCTGATGGTGAGATAGCATTGTGTATATTATCTGCTGTTAACGTAGGTAAACTACGTAACCTTGATGAGATGGAAGAACTCTGTGACCTTGCTGTACGAGGTCTGGAGGAGTTGATTGACTATCAGGATTATCCAGTAGAGGCAGCACGAAAGAGTACCCTTGCAAGGCGTTCTCTAGGTGTTGGATTCATTGGTCTAGCACACTATCTTGCTAAGAATGGTGTGAAGTATGATGACCCTGCTGCATGGCAGTTAGTTCATGACTTGACTGAGCATTTCCAATACTATCTACTGAAATCATCTAACCAGATTGCTAAGGACAAAGGACCATGTGAATATTTTGAACGTACTAAGTATTCTGATGGTACTTTGCCTATAGATACTTACAAGAAGGACGTAGATGAACTGGTTCAAAACAAACTTAACTGTGACTGGGAAGGACTTAGAGGATCCATCATTATGCATGGACTTAGACACTCTACCTTATCAGCACAGATGCCAAGTGAAAGTAGTTCCGTTGTGTCAAATGCGACAAATGGAATTGAACCACCAAGAGATTATCTCTCGGTCAAGAAGTCTAAGAAAGGACCACTTAAACAAGTTGTTCCTCAAGTTGCATCCCTTAAGAACAATTATACGTTGCTCTGGGATATGCCTAGCAATACTGGGTATATTAATATTGTTGCAGTTATGCAGAAGTTCTTTGATCAAGCAATTTCTGGAAACTGGTCCTATAATCCAGAGCATTTCGAAAATTCTGAAGTACCTACTTCGGTGATGGCACAAGACCTTCTTACCACATACAAGTATGGTTGGAAGACTTCTTACTATCAGAATACATATGATTCTAAGAAGGAGGTTGATGAACCAACACATCCTATCGGTTGGAAGGATGATCTACCAGAAGAAAAACAAACCATGTCGGGTTTGTTAGACGATATTTTTGCAACAGAGGAGAGTGACTGTGATGCCTGTGCCATCTGATATAAAAGGGATGACCGTCTTCAATTTACAGAAGAACGATACCACCAAAGGACAGATGTTCTTTGGTCCTCCACTAGGAGTCCAGCGATACGATAAGTTTAAGTATCCTATATTTGATAAGTTAACACAGACACAGTTAGGTTTCTTTTGGAGACCAGAAGAAGTATCATTACAAAAAGACAGAGCAGATTATCCTACATTAAATGCAGCACAGAAACACATATTTACTAGCAATCTCAAGTATCAAATCCTCTTGGACAGTGTACAAGGTCGTGCTCCTGGCATGGCTTTCGCTCCATACTGTTCACTACCTGAGCTTGAAGGTTGCATGAATATATGGCAGACTATGGAGATGATTCATAGTAGGTCATACACTCACATCATTAAGAATGTATACGCAGATCCATCGGAGGTCTTCGATACTATACTAGACGACGAAAAGATTATTGCACGTGCTCAGTCAGTGACTAAAGCATACGATGAGTTCATCAACTATGCTCATGAGTACGATCAAAGTAACCATTGGAAACCAGACTGGAAAGAACATCCAAATGCTGAGTGGACATTGAGAGATTTAAAACGTAAACTTTATAGGGCAGTAGCAAATGTTTATATACTGGAAGGTGTTCGGTTTTATGTATCTTTCGCTTGTAGTTTTGCTTTTGGGGAACTCAAGCTCTTGGAGGGATCTGCAAAAATCATATCACTCATCGCCAGAGATGAATCGCAGCACATGGCCGTCACGCAGAACATTCTTAATAAATGGAAGGAGGGAGATGATCCAGAGATGATTGAGATTGCTCTGGAAGAAGAGGAGAATGTCTATGAGATGTTCAGACAGTGTGTAGCAGAAGAGAAGGAGTGGGCAGAGTATTTGTTTAAGGATGGTTCAATCATTGGATTGAATGACAAACTTCTACAGAACTATGTTGAGTGGACTGCTAACCGTAGACTAAAGTCTATGGGTCTTAAAGCAATCTTTGATATTCCTTTGGCAAACAATCCATTACCATGGACTGCACACTGGTTATCCTCTAAGGGTATGCAGGTAGCACCACAAGAGACAGAGGTCGAGAGCTATGTTGTGGGTAGCATCAAACAAGATGTTAAGAAAGATACTTTCGCTGGTTTTAAATTATGATGGATCCTAATATAGTAGTTACAAAAGATAGAGCACGTCCTGGACAGGAGCAATCAGGTAGTCACCCAGATATAAGAACAGTTGAACTAAGGAAGGGAGGTGATTGGATTGGTTATGACTTTGAGAATCCACCTATCTTTTCAGAGTTTGCACCTGAGTGGAAGTATACTATAGGTAAGAAGTTAATAGATCTAGACCTTGATGTATTAACAGAACTCTTATTAAAGAAAGAGAGAGAACTTGTTGATAAGTATCCTGCTGCCAGTGATGGTAGTACTATGTTGGGACCAAAGAGTGTTACTTCTAGGTTCCAATATTTTAATGTTATGGATAAGGAGACATGGGACTATGATATCATACACAAACTCCGTAAAGAGATTAAGAAGTTTCATAAACAATATGTGAAAAGTATTTTTGGAAACGATCATATAGTCCCTCGTACTCGTATTAGATGTTGGTTCAACGTCATGAGGAAGGGTGAGAAGATTCAAAAACATTATCATTCTGCACATGGATACACATATATGGGAGGTCACTTCACTGTTAAGTGTGGTGATAGTTCTACGATATATGTCTGTCCATTTGAGCATGACAAACCATTTGAATTAAAGAACGAAGCAGGTAGTATAACTCTGTTTCCAAATTACATACCACATTATACAACAAGACATAAGACAGATGAACCTAGAATAACTATGGCGTTTGATCTTACCTTGTTGAATAATGTAGTACAGTTTGATACTGATGCAAAACAACTGCCAATATTATGAGAACACAGAATAAAGAGAACTACTATTACATCTTCTGGGTCATTGCAATGGTGGCCTTTATTATACCACAAGTATTTACTGCATACTATGTGCAGAGTGTACTGCAACAGTTAAAAGAACCGATAAAGATAGAGATGATAAATGGAAAATGAAAAAGATTGTACTGATGAATTGATGGAATGTACTACTGATTGTGATATCAATGATAAAGAATGTCGTGACGATTGTGTTGAAGAATACAATGAGTGTGTCATTCCAGATTGGAGAGAGGAGTACAAAGCATATACCTCTAGTAAATATGAGTTAGATCTACTGGAGAATGGACCTAAAAGTCTATCACAATCATGGATGATGGGTGCTCTACATAATAAGTGGAAGAAGATTAAAGGGATCAAGGATCCTGAACCACCTGATGTATCATCATCCCTAAAGGAGTGGGAACAAAGCATAAAAAAATATGAGTAAACAAATTATATCATTCGCATATCATCAAGGTGATGTCAAAGAAACCCTCGCAGTCAGTAAGGATGAGGGCAACAGAAACATGATGATCTTTGATTGTCCTGAACCACAAACTCCTTTCGCACCACCAAAACAACAGTGGTGTGTCTTTGAAAGTGTAGGTTGGGACTTAGATATGGATGTACTAAGAGACTTCTTTTTATCTAAGGAACAATTCATACGTGATATAGCAACACCAGAACCTGATGTCGCACCTCAAGCACCAAGCTTGACACAGAGGTTAAGAAAGTATAATATATTCATGTGGGAGGATGAATGTTCTGAACTTATTAAGTTACGTAAGTGCATTAAAAGATTCCATAAAGAATATATCAGAACTGTCTTTGAAGATCCCAATAGAAAATGGGATGGAAAGAGAATGATGATACGTTCTTGGTTTAATATTTTAAGAAGGGGTGAGCAGATTGGAAACCATATCCATTCTACACATCCACATTCATACCTCGCAGGGAATATGGTTATAACCTGTGACGAATCACAAACTATATACTGCCATCCATTATATCAACTTGAGGATGGTTATAAGTATTATAGTAACAACAAACCAGGTACAATATCATTATTTCCAGGTACAGTACCACACTTTACCTCAGTGCATCAAACTGATACACCTAGAATTACTCTCGGTTGGGATCTAACTACACTCAATGATCCTGGCTCTATATTATACCCACTATGACTAAGAATCAAACAATTAAATTTACTATCAAACAAGACGGTACTGTACATGAAGAAGTGCAGGGTGTTGTTGGTGATGAGTGTGAGACACTTACTAGGGAGATAGAACAAGCCTTAGGTGAGATCTCTGGACGTAAGCATAAACCAGAATACTATAAAAACAATGTCACACTTCAGCACAATCAAGACAACAATCAAGAACAAACCACAACTGATTGAAGCATTAGAACTTCTACAGTATGACGTAGAAGAGAATATTAAATTAGAAAATCCACTTGACCATGAACACAAACAATGGCAGGTGGATATTGCTGTAGGTGATGACATTGGATTCCGTCTTAATAAAGATGGTGTGTATGAACTTGTTACAGATCTTCAAACATGGAAGCAACCCATACCACCCAAGAGATTCATTGAAAAAGTTACACAACAGTATGCTAGGATGACTGTTCACAATACAGTTAAGGACTTAGGTTTTGAGGTTCAGGAAGAGTGGGAGATGGATGATAATAGTATTGAACTTACAGTCACACGTTGGGTTTAGGAATATAAAAATATTATAAAGTACACTATATAATATGCGTAGCCTTTTAGTGCAAGGGTTACAAAACCCCAATGGATTGGGATATTGAACTAGAGAATCAACGACTACAAGATATGATTATTGTTTACGAAGAACATATCGAGGTACTAGAAAAAGAGAATAAGACTCTTAAAGATGAGGTTCTTTTCCTGAAGCAACAACTTGAGTATAAAACTTTAGGTCTCCCAGAAGGGAATATAAATATTGATGAATAGATTATAATGGGTATGTGGAAAAAGATAACCAAACTTCAGAAGGAAGTTATGAGAACCCCTGGACCTATCAGGGTTCAACTTTTACTTCTGCTGACATTGACGGCTTCTTCGGTTACGTCTACAGGATTACTAATATCAAGTCGGGTAAGGAATACATCGGACGTAAATATTTCTGGTCAAAACGTAAACCTAGAGGTGGTAAGAGAAGGGTTACGTCTGAGAGTGATTGGAAAAGATACTACGGAAGCTCTGAAGAACTTAAAGCAGATAGAAGATTACTTGGGAACGAATGTTTCAAGCGAGAGATCCTATCGCTCCACACAACCCCAGGCCGCACCAATTATGCAGAGACCAAGCAACTCTTTCTAAACAATGTGTTGCAGGAAACTCTGGATGATGGTTCGCCAAAGTATTACAACAGTAACATTCTAGGACGTTACTACAGGAAAGATTATTTCAAAGAAGAATGACAGGCGTTAAATGTCTTGCTTGTGGCAAAGAATTATTTGCCAACAAAGTACAGTTTGTATGTTGTGGTTGTCCTAATATGACATCACTACATGGAGATACTGTGTCTGCAAATAATATGTCTCAAGTTGAATTATTACATTATAATAAGAATGTTAAGAAATCATCACTTTTCTCTCCTGATGACCTAAAATACCAAGAGGCTCGCCGTAATAGGAAAGTCCGTAAAATGACCTTTGAAGAGAGATGATTAACCTAGAAGAAAAGTTTGGATCCTATATCAATAGTAGCAAGACCTTTAGAATTGATGGTGTGAATGAACCAGTCACAGGATATGGATATAATTGTGATGGTTCGGACATCATTGGTTACTGGGTTAACACAAGAAACTATAAACTGTACTATAATATGAATGAACAGTTCTTAAAAATGGAACCCTTGATGGAACACAGTAAAATATGAAAATCTTTTTAGACACCGCAGAGGTGGATCAAATCATCGATGGGTATAAGACTGGTCTGGTTGATGGTGTTACCACCAACCCTACCCTTATACTCAGGTCAGGTAGACAGCAGAGTGATGTGATAGAAGAGATCTATCAAGCATGTCCTAACCTTGAGTCTATATCTGCTGAGGTAGTAGCAAATACTGCTGAAGAGATGGTAGAACAAGCACAACCTTACATTGATCTTAGCAGTAATGTTACGATCAAAGTACCATGTACTCGTGAAGGGTTGAAAGCATGCTATGAATTGAGTAAGGATGATGTGCTTACCAATGTAACTCTAGTCTTCTCAGTGGCACAGGCAATCCTTGCTGCTAAAGCAGGTGCATCATATGTTTCACCATTCGTAGGAAGAGTGGATGATAACTCATTTGGTGGTCTCTGTTTGGTAAAAGATATCGCTAATACATATAAGATGCACGGCGTAGAGACACAAATCCTTGCTGCTTCTATTAGAAATGTCAGGGATGTAGGTAGAGCCTTTGAGTATGGTGCTAACGTATGTACGTTGCCAGTCAAAGTGTTCGACAAGATGTATGATCACATCTTAACAGAGAAAGGTCTAGAACTTTTCGATAAAGATTACGCTGCTGCTTGTAAATCCTAATACAAGTCTATGATCTTTACAATCTATTCCAAACCAGGCTGCCCCTACTGTGAAAAGTTTGTGGCAGTTTGTCAATTAGAAGACCTTAAGCATGTCGTTTATGAATTAGACGATGACTTTACGAAGACTCAATTTGAGATGGAGTTTGGTGGTGACGCTAAGTTTCCACAAGTAGTACTTGATATGGACGGTGAGCGACTTCGCTTAGGTGGATGTCGTGATTCTATTGAGTACATGCAAAAAGAGAACATTTGTTGTGTGGTATAAAGCAATGATTGAATTAGATGAAGCTGAATTTCAGAAGGATGTTGACAAATGGCAACAGAAAGCTGAGGAAGGTGAAGTAGTGTTGATAAAAAAACCAAATGGTGCTACAATATTGATGGTCCCACAAGATCCAGGCGACTTGTCTGGTATGTGTGACATTTAAACCTAAAGGAGATACTATTATGTCAGACGTTAGAACACATTTGCTTCAAGCAAAGGAAGAGGTTAGGCAGGGTTTAGTTGGTGCGTTAGATGGATCATATGATGATTTGATTCCAGAACTGGCACAAATATATGCTACTTTGACAGAAAAGTTGAAGGTAGTACGTGCAGATTTTGGTAGTGATGATGTAGTAGAGTTTGGTGGTCATCTATATGACGTACCTACTCAGTATAATTTTAATCTTGAGAGTAACGTTGATTTGAATACGGGTGAGTGGAAAATAGATGATACAATCTATGGAGACATAAGTATTGATACATCTAATCATCCAGATAATGTAGTGGTTGTTGGTGGCAATGAAGATCCCTCCTAACGGATACGAAAGTTCATACCCTCTTCCAGATAACTGTATGTTTGCTATGCCTTACTTCAGGTATCATGTGGAAGAGTGGCAGGATCGGAAGGAAGAAATTCTTTCCGATCTTTATTCGTTTCATGAAAAAGTATTAGAGCAAGACCCTGCTGAGTTGAATGACACATGTCACACAACTTTCTATGAGAAGACAGAGTTCGCAGAATTTAAACCATTCATTGATTTACTTGGTCCATATCTACAGAGACTGAGCAAAGAAGCAATGGATAGAGGTTTCTATAGGAAACCTATTGATAATATTAAAAACGTATGGTTCCAAGTACAGGAACAGTATGAGTTTCACTCACTACACAATCATGGTATGGAGGGATGGTCTGCGGTATTCTATGCAGACTATGACAATGAAGTACATGAGGCAACGAAGTTCTATTCAAATATGTTCACATGTCATGGAGAGATCATGTCATTCCAACCAGGATGTAGTGAAGGTGACTTGATTGTGTTCCCGTCACAGGTTTTTCATGAGTCACCAGTGACCAAGAGCGAGAAATCCAGAACGATTATATCATTGAACATGACATGACCTAAATACTTCTAGCTTAGAAAAAGTGTCTTCAGGACTAGAAGTATGTCAAAACTCTTAGCGAACCAAATCGCAAATTATAATGATAATGGACCTGTAGAAGCGAAAGAAGGACTGAACCTTCCTACAGGAAAGCCACTTCAATTGAATGGTATTGTTGGTACAGCAGGTCAATACCTGACTACTGATGGTACGTCATTACAGTGGACTACCTTACCCACAATCCCTGCTGCACAGATTCAGGTTGATTGGAATGAGGTTGTCGCTAGTGAGACAGATTATATAAAAAACAAACCATCACTCTCGGCAGTTGCACTGAGTGGCAACTACGTAGACCTGATTAACAAACCCACGATTCCTGCTGATCAAGTCCAGTCTGATTGGAACGTAGGTACACCAAGTGATGTAGCATTTATTAAAAACAAACCAGCGTTTGCACCTGTTGCTACTACTGGTGCTTACACAGATCTAACTGGTAAACCTACTATACCAGCAACACTAGGTGATTTTGGTATAGG
>Ga0208749_1000109_pt1 | contig 19366 bp, 24 predicted proteins | sample Knorr_S15_td_DCM_FD_185601 | JGI IMG/M metagenome (GOLD analysis project Ga0208749, IMG submission 185601) | Marine microbial communities from Southern Atlantic Ocean transect - Knorr_S15_td_DCM_ad_63m_LV_B (SPAdes) (version 2) | ecosystem: Environmental > Aquatic > Marine > Oceanic | place... | reverse complement strand
AAAAAATTTGGGAAATTATGCATTCTAATTCGGCAACAAGAAGCACAAATGTAATTTGCATTGGAGGGGGAGTCCTTTGTGATGTAGTTGGATTTGCAACTAGCACTTATAAAAGAGGTGCAAATTTAATATTAGTTCCAACTTCACTTCTAGCGATGGTTGATGCTTCACATGGTGGGAAAAATGGAGTTAATAATAATTATGGAAAAAATCAAATAGGGACATTTTATTTACCTAACGAGGTTTTAGTCTGTGTTGAATTTTTAAATTCGCTAAATAAAGAGGACATTAATACTGGTTTAATTGAGGCTATCAAGGCTGGTTTTATAGGAAATAAGAAAATTTTAGATTTAGTTTATGGAGATGACACAATTTACCTTGATAAGGGTTTAATCCAATTAGCTATTGATGTGAAAACAAAAATTACAAAGGAAGACTTAAAAGAATCCGACAAAAGAATGTATTTAAATTTTGGTCATACAATAGGACACTTAATTGAATCTGATTCAAACTATGTAATTTCACACGGTCAAGCCGTTGGTATCGGAATATTGATTGCTTTAGAAATTTCAGAAAAAGAATATAATTTGGATCAATCATATAGAAAAAATTATATGACTTTTTTAAATAACTCTAGTCTCAAAAGTCATTATAAATTTCAAAAATCAAGAAGTGAACTTATGACCATACTAAGTAACGATAAAAAAGTAAATAATGCAAAGATTAACTTTGTTTTGTTAGAAGAAATAGAAAAACCAGTGCTTAAAGAGGTAGACATTGAGCAAGCAATGGAGTTGATTTTAGATGAGTAAAGTAATAATAATTAACGGACCAAATTTAAACTTTTTGGGGATAAGAGAAATTGAAAAATATGGAAGCATAACATATGAAGATTTAAAAAATAAGATTAGTCAACATACAGAAGGTGTAAACAAGATTGAATTTTTTCAATCAAATTCTGAAGGAGAAATTGTTACATACATACAAGAACTTACAAAAGATAGTGAGGTCAAGGGAATTGTAATTAATCCTGGTGGCTTAACTCATTCAAGTATTTCTTTAAGAGATGCTCTTTCAATATTAAAAGTTCCAATAGTTGAGGTTCATATAACTGATATTGAGAAAAGAGAATCATATAGAAGAATAAATTTAATATCCGACCTATGCATAAAGTCAGTATTCGGAAAAGGCATTGAAGGTTACATTGAAGGAGTTGATTACTTGAATGAAAAAAGTTAAAAAAATATTTTATCAAGGATCCGAAGGTTCTTATTCGGAATCTGTTTTAGAGGCTTATTTTCAAGATGCAGAATATGTTGCATGTGAAACTTTTAAAGAGACATTAGGGAGTATGCTAAATAATGATTATGCTCTTCTTCCAGTTGAGAATTCATTAGTCGGTACAGTTATTGAAGCTTATGAGGCTCTTCTTGAGAGTAATTTAGAAGTCTATATGGAATTTAGAAAAAAAATTAACCATGCTTTGATAGGTCTTCATGGGTCAAAAATAGAAAATATAACAAAAGTAATTTCACACCCGCAAGCCTTACAACAATGTAGCAATTTTTTAGAAGGTTTAAATATACAGCGCCAACCTGTTTTTGATACAGCAGGAAGTGTTATGAGCTTATTAGAAAATGATTCTAAAGAAACAGCAGCAATAGCTGGAGAACATTTTGAAAAAGATAAAAGATTTACAATTTTACAAAATAACATATCTAACCATATAGAAAATTACACAAGGTTTTTTTTGGTTGGTAAAGAAGATCCTGAAATTTCAGAGAAGAAGGATAAAAGGTCAGCTGTTTTAATATCTGATGATAAGCCGGGTTCATTACTACAAGGTTTAAAGATTTTTGAAGAATTAAAACTCAATCTTACAAAACTTGAATCAAGACCAATACTTGGATCTCCATGGGAGTATAAATTTTATATTGATTATCAAAATGATAATAATGAAATAGATATTGAACTTAAAGATAAATTAAGCAAGGTGACTAAAGAATTTAAAATTATTGGTAAATATAGCTCTATCGATCTTTAAATGACCAGTTTGATGATTTTTTATCATCTTCAATAACGATATCTAATTTTTCTAATAGGTCTCTTATGTTGTCAGATTCATCGAATTTCTTTTTATCTCTAAGTAGGTTTCTTAGTGAAATTAAATCTTCAACTAGGGTGTTAAATATTTCTGAGTAATTTTTTTCATTTTGTATTTGTAATTTTAATTTTGCAATCTTTTCATTTAATTCACTTATATCATCTAATTTAATTTCAGTCTTTTCATTTTTGTAAATATTATTTTTTGATAAAGAAAGGAGGTTTTTTAAATCATTTAAATCATATATTTTACCTTTTTCAAACTTCTTTTCTTCTTTGTGGTTAATTACTGTTACATTGCCAATTCCTTCAATCTCAAAGGAATTATCTTTGCCATTCAGAATAAGTGCAGTATGTTCATCTATACCTACAATATTTGTAAATTCTTTATCTAATAAATTATCCATTCTTCTTTTTCCAACATAGCTGTAGCTTGTGTCATGACCACCTCCTTCTTTATTGTTGAAATGTGGAATTATTGTGCAGTTAAGATTAAAGATCTCTAAAACATTTAACCCTTTTTCCCAATAAGGCTCTAATCCAACTTTATAAATTTCATAAACTGGTAAAGTTTTATTTCCTAAAGTAGAAGCAGCAGCACTTGAAAAAACAGCGTTACCTCCTTTTATAATATGGTTTTTAAATAAATCTGGAATTTTTGACTCGAACCAGGTTTTTGAAGCATAACTAGGGCTACCAGGGCCAGCAAAGATAAAATTTGACTCCGAAAGCTCTTCAAGCATCTCAAAATAGTTAATTGAATTTATATTTTTTTTATCCCTAAAGCTTGCAAGGTGAATTTCAATTTCGACACTTTTTTTATAGAATTCTTTTAATTTTTTAACTAGTTCATCAGCATTTTCTTGAAAACCAAAGGGAGTATCAATCATGTAAGCATTTACTTTACCTTCTAGAGTACTTATTAACTTTCTATGAACTGATACTAGATTTGGACTAGTTTCGCCAGACCCAAGTATTGCTATCGATCCTATAACTTTTGACATTTAAACCATTATAGGTATTTATTGAATCTTGAAAAATTGTATAATAGAAGCATGTTTAAAATCATGATTAGAGTTTTAGAAGTTTTCACTATAGAATATATACCACGTCTTCCTATTTCATTAAGAAAGCCTTTCTATAAACTCATTCTTCCTTTAAGGAAAGTAAAAGATAAGGTAGCTTTAAATGGTCCAAAGCATGAAGTTACTTACGAAGAAAGGCTTGAATTTGCAAAACTTTCAAGACAAGGTTTAAATAACAGCGGGTCACATTTGTTAAAACTTGATGAAACTGTAAAAATAGAAAAACTTGAAAATACACCTGTCGATATATATAAATTCACTCCAAGTGACTCTACTGGAGACACGTATGGTATCTATTTCCATGGAGGGGGTTATTACGCGGGGAGTATAATTTCACATAAACATTTTATATCTCAACTATCTGCTGGTACAAATATTCCATTTTATTTTTTTGAATACAGACTAAGTCCTGAGCATGTTTTTCCTGCTGCTCATGATGACGCAAAAGCGGCTGTTGAATATATTAATAATTTAGAGAATGGAAAGAGTTCTATTTGGGCAGGCGAATCTGCAGGTGGAGGTTTGTCAACAGGATTAGTAGTTGATAATTCATTTAATTTGAAACCAGATAAATTAGTATTGTTATCTCCTTGGCTTGATCTTTCAGACAGCAATAGAGATAGGAGCTATTTAAAAAATAAAGATATCTTACTAGCTTTAGATGGAATGCATTTTGTAGGAGAGTACTATGCTGGTGAATTTGAAACTACAGATCCAGTCCTATCACCTGTTTTTGCAGATATAAATAATTTTCCTGAAACATTAATTCAGGTTTGTTCGAATGAGCTTTTATATAATGATGCTATTGAGTTTACAAAAAAACTTCGAGAAAAAGGAACCAAATACGAATTGCAAGTATGGGATGATTTATGGCACGCATGGCACTTCTTCCCAATAAATGAATCATATGAGGCAACGCAAAAAGTAATAAGCTTTATTACAGCTGATTCTTATTCATCACCTAAGTGATGAAGTGCAAATCCATAGGGTAACTCAAGTCGATTTTCTTTCATTATTTTTTCATTTTTTAATATAGTTTTTGTTTCAGAATCTTCTTTTATTTCCCCTTCATTTAAAATTAAACTTCTTTCGCATATCTCTAATGCCATAGGGAGGTCATGAGTAACCAGAATTATTGATATATTTAGATTTTTTAGAATCTCAATCAAGTCTTTTCTTGATGCAGGGTCTAAGTTTGATGCTGGCTCATCAAGGACCAATAACCTAGGTTTCGATGCTAAAACAGTTGCAATTGCTACTTTTCTTTTTTGTCCAAAGCTTAAATGATGTGGTGGTCTATCTTGAAAATTGTCCATGCCAACCATTTTTAATGCTTCTATTGCATTTTTTTCGGCTTCTTCATTTGAATATCCAAAATTTTTTGGTCCAAACATTACATCCTCTATAACAGTGGGCATAAATAATTGATCATCAGGGTCTTGGAATACTACGCCTACAGTCTCTCTAATTTTTGCTATATTTTCGTTTGTGTACTCTAAACCAGCCACTTCAATTTCTCCTGATAAATTACCAAGTATCCCATTTAAATGAAGTATCAAAGTAGTTTTCCCTGCACCATTTGGTCCTAATATGGCAATAGATTCTCCTTTTTGAACGGAGAAGCTTATATCTATTAATGCCTCATGGCCATCAGGATATGAATACGAAAGGTTATTAATTTTTAAATATTTGTTCATAAGTACATATCCAAAATTAAAATAATAATTGATCCAATAGTTAGAAAAATTAAAATTACTGAGTTATTGTATTCTCTTTCTCTTAATTCAATAGATCCATTAAAGCCTCTAGAGATCATTGACAGATAGACCCTTTCACCTCTTTCGTATCCACGGATTAACATAGCTCCTGATGCATAAGCAATAGGTAGAAGTGTTTTAATTCCTTTTTCTTCATAACCTCTAGATCTCATTGAAATCTTAACTCTTTTAAATTCATCAATAAAGACATCAATGTATCGTATAGCAAATGACATAATGGCAATTATTATTTGCGGTATCCTTAACTTTTGGAGACCATAGATAAGTTCAATATTTGTTGTAACAGCAGTTAATACAATTCCCATTGACAGACCTAAAGTTGCTTTAAAAAGTATTGCAAACATATCTAACAATCCAGTTTTAAATACATCTATACCCATGAATGTATAAATTATGTCATTATTCCCACTACTTAAAAAAGGAAGGAACAAGGCAAAAATAATAAATGGAATATCAATTGTTAATCTTTTTAGATAGGTCTTTATAGGAATTCTTGAAATAAATATAATTGAAAATACAATCAATGAATGTAAGAGTATTTGAAATAAACTTTCAACATTAGAGAATGCTATTGAAATTACAATAAAAAAAGTTGAAAGAATTTTATGCTCTGGTTTTATATTTTTTAGCTTTGATTCTTCATGTAATGAAAGGTGATGAGAGTGAGTTGTCGAGTACATAAATTAAGCTTAATGCAAATGATTTGCAATAAAAGAAGTTATTTACATTTTTTACATATACCCGAATATACAAAGTGATTTTTTTCTATCTTATATCCTGAATCTTTAGCTATTAGTTCATTAACTTTAGTCGTTGTCTTATCTGAAATATCTTCAATATTTCCACACCCTTCACAAGCAATATGGGCAGTCGTTTGCTTGCCTTTGAGATAATATAGCCCAGAGGAATGAGCTTGATGTGAATGTTCAATAATATCTAACTCTTCAAGTAATTCAAATGTTCTATAGATAGTTGCTAGATCAATATCTTTAGAATGTTTTCTCGCTAATTGAAATAAGCTATCAGCTGTAAAATGTTCATGACCTGCTTTTTCTAAAATATTGCAAATTATTTCTCTCGATATAGTAACTCTGTATCCATTTTCTTTAAGATGGTTAACCAAATTCATATGTAAAGTATAATTTGTTTACTTGAGGAAAAATATTGAAAAGAATACTTTTAAAATTAATAAATAAATATAGCTTACTTTACCTACCAATGATATGGCTCTTAGGTTTTGGTGTCTATATTTTAATATATGATCCACCAACGTTACTTTATATACTTACAGTAATTGTTGTTGTAACCTCTTTATTTTTATATAGATTTACTGCAAATAGAGGAATCCTTTTAGATGGTCATAAATTTTCAGATTATAAATATACAATTATAGAATTTTATTCTGATTATTGACTAGGTTGCACTGCATCACAATTCATAGTTAATGAATTTACAAAAAATTATCCAGAAATTCCAATAGTGTCTATTAATGCAAGACAGAAAGGTTATGAAGAGATAACTGAAAGATATAGATTGAAATATACACCTACCTATGTGCTTGTAGATAAAAATGCAGAAAAAATATATAGAAGAGTAGGAAGTTTTAGTTATGAGAAATTTCAGTCTTTAGTTACTTAAGAAACTTTATCTCCCAAGGATGAATTTTCATCAGGATTAAGTAATAGAACATTCCCATTGTTATCTATAGATCCAAGAATAAGGCATTGACTCATTATACGGCCAATTTGTTTCTCCCCTAGATTTATTACAGCAACACATTTTTTATCAATTAAGCTTTCTAGGGAGTAATTAGTTATTTGTGCACTAGTTTTTTTTATTCCTATTTCTTCACCAAAATCAATATTTAATATATAAGATGCCTTTTTTATTTCAGGAAATTCTTCCGCAGAGAGAATTTTTCCAACTCGTATGTCCAGTTCCATAAAATTTTCAATATTTTTATTCATATAAATTTAATGTAATTACATAATAATTTTATGTCAAAAATACTTCTTTTAGCTGGTGGCACACGTGAAGAATCACGCAATAACAAGGTTGCCACTTATGTTAAAGAATATTTTAAGGAGATAGATGTAGCATGCTCTCTATATGACCAGCTTTACTTAAATACTCCATTTCTCTTAGATTATGAAGACAAACAACCTGAATCCATAATAGAAATTAGGGAGTCCTTGATAGATTCAAAAAAAATAATAATATTTAGCCCTGTATTTAATGGAGGTTATGTGTCTCATTTAAAAAATACTTTGGATTGGCTTTCTTTAGGTTTTGATAATTATTCTTATAATGAATTATTTAAGGATAAGGATGTTTCAATTGTTTCTTCTGTTGATGGTAGTGGAAGCAACGCAAGAGGTTCTTTTGACTTACTTTCAGTTCAATTAACAAACTATGGACTAAAAGTTTATGATGAATTTTATTTATTCACAGAACAAGAGACAGTTGATGAAATGATAGAAAAAGATAAGAACAAAGAAAAATTTCAAAATTTTCTTAATTTATTTTTAACTATTTAAAACCTCGTTTATTTTTTTGTATATTAAGTCTGTGAGTTGTTCAGTTGTATAGTCATTAGGATTTTCAATTGGTTCTAATACATCAAGGTGGATGTCGCCTTTCTTAAACCAAACTTTTCCTTTAGTCATAAGATTGTGTGCATTATGAGTTACTACTGGCAAAATTGGTAAGTTGAAACTTTTTGATATATTTGCTGCACCTTTTTTAAAAGGCAAAAGATCTTTTTGGTTGCTTCTTGTTCCCTCAGGAAAAATCATTATTGAGTTTCCTTCAGCAATTACATTTGATATTGATTTATTAATTTCAGGTAAATTTAATTGTGCATTTTTTCTATCAATTCTTGGAAGGCCTAATATTTTTAATACTCTTCCAAAAAATGGCCATCTAAATAATTCTGTTTTTGTTAGGAATCTTATTGATACTGGCAATGCATGTATGTGGGTAAAAATATCCAAGGTTGAGGGATGGTTTCCAACAACGATATAGCTTCTATTTGTATTAATTTTGTCTATGCCGGAAATTGTTAGATTCACGCCAACCATTTTTATACCAAGCCATCCGAAGTAATGATAAATTTTTGTAGCTAATTTTTTACCATCAGGAATTATGGATGTTAAGAGAATGCTTAATATAAATATTACAAAAAGGAATAAGAAAGTAGGGAAAAGATATAAAGTTCTAATCCTTGTTTTAGTATCTATCTTTAAGCTCACAAGTTAATTTTATTAGAATTAAAAAAAATAAAGGACATGATTAGATATAAATTATTTTTTATTTCTAAGATCAACGTAAGGCATAACTATCTGTACGACCGGACCAATAGATAAAGCTATAAATACTGAGGCAAAGCCGACAGTTCCACCCATTCCCCATCCTAAAATAAGAGCAGTAACTTCGATAATATTTCTTGCTGTACCAATTTTTAAACCTAAACTCTCAAGTCCAACCATTACTCCATCCCTAGGTCCTGAACCTAAGTTACTCCCAACATAAATTGCTGTTCCAGCACCAATTAAAGTAACTCCAAAACAGATAAAAAGAATTTTCATTCCTAGTAATTCAGGGGTTCTTCCAATTTTTATGAAATAATCTACAACAATTCCTGTCCAGAAGACATCAATGATTGTTCCTATCCCAGGTCTCTGCTTCAAAGGTATCCATAAAAGGGTTACACACACACCAGTTAAGATAATTGCTGTTCCATAAGTTATTCCCGTAATCTTTGAGAGTCCATCATGAAATGCACCCCAAGGGCCAAGACCTAGATTTGCTAAAAAATTAAGAGATATCCCTCCACCAAGTAAGGTAGTACCTATCATAACTTGAGAGAACTTTCTAACTGGTAATGGCATATTCAAATCTAGCATTTATTTCTAGTTATATCGGTTACTAATATAAGAAGATGAAAAGGATAATTGTATTTGTATTATTATTTAGTTTTTGCTCTGAGGCAACAATTGAACAGGAAAATGAAGTAGAGCTTGTTGAGTCAACTACATCTACGAATCAAGTTGAAGAATCAAATGACACTACCACTACAGCAATTGAAGTTGAACAATTAGAAACATTTATAGATATTATCTATGAAGTAGATAGTGAAAACAGTGCAGTAAGTTACTTAGCACCAAAAGATTTTCTTAATTCAAAAATTGAAATAGTAAGAGGCTCAACAAACAAAATAGTTGGAGGGTTCACTCTCTCTCTTGATTCATGCGATCTTGCAGATTCATGTTTATTAATAACAGATCTTATAATCTCTACTGATCTTACAACTTTAAAAAGTGGAAATTCAATAAGAGATAATGCCATAAAAAAGAATTGGTTAGAATCGAATCTATTTCCAAGTGCAATATATAAAATTGATGAATTGATTCTTCCAAATAATGATTTTGATTCAAAGATTGATGAAACAGTAGTTGGTATATTATCTATAAGAAATATTGAAGTTAATATTCCATTCACTATAACTGCTTACATGGATGATGATCAAATTAAAATTTACGGGATAACTGAAATAGATACAACATGGTTCGGTTTCGACGCACCAACAAAATTTAATGCTTGGGAAGTTTTGAATCCTATCGGAATTGAAGTTGAATTAGTTGCAAAAAGAAAGTAAAAGTTGATTGAGAATTTAAACTTTCACGAACTTTCAGAACCGTATAAAAGAATTGAAGAAGACTATGCATCTGTATCAATATTGATATTTGAAGAAAAAGAAATAATTTTTATTAAACGGTCAGAAGATTTACCAACTCATAAGGGACATATAGCGTTCCCAGGAGGAAAGAGTGAAGCTGATGACCAAAGCATTGTAGATACTGCAGTAAGGGAAGCATGTGAAGAGCTCTTAATTGATTCAGAAACTATAAATCCAGTTGGAATCTTAAATCCCATTGATACTGTCGAATATAAATTCGAAGTATTTCCTGTTGTTTGTTTACTTGATAGTAAACCAAATTCCTTTAACAAATCAGAGGTTCAAGAGGTATATTATGTTTCAATAGAAGATCTTAAAAACAAAAAAAATTGGCATTTTCGTGGTCTTTATGAAACTGATTGGGTTTTTGATATTGATGGAGAAGTCTTATGGGGCGCAACAGCAAAGATGATTAGAAGTTTATTAAATATTTCTTAATAAAGATTTTTTTCTTCGTCTCTTACAGCTAAATACAAAGATATAAAAATTAAGAATAAAGTAATAAAAAATACATTACTTACAAGTTCATCTAAAAAGATATAACCAAGAAAAATTCCAACAATTGGCACAACATAATCTACAAGTGTTGTAAATGTTGCCGATAATCTTTTTATAGTATAAAAAAATAAAGAGTAATTAAAAATGTCAATGAATACTAGAGCAAATAATCGAAGTGCTTGAGTAGTATTCATTATTTCAATTTCACCACCAAGCAATAAAAACAGAACTATAGAAATTAAACTACTAAATAACCACTGAGTACAAAGATATGTTTTTGCAGGAATATTTTGAGAATCTTTTTTGTTTGTAATATTGCTTACTGCTAATCCCTGGACCCCAATCAATGCAAGAGTTCCTCCAGTAATTAAGTTACCTTCGTTTGATAACCCTGTTGCACCCGATAAAAAAAGCACAATAAGACCTATAAGACCTATAAATACAGAAATTATTTTTAAACGAGTTATTATTTCATCTTTATAAAATAAAAACACCCAAATAACAGTAAATAGAGGGACTGTGGATATAAAAATACTTTGCAATCCTGATGAAATATTTTTTAAAGCATAAATAAAAGTCCATCCTGGAATAAATATAGCTAAGAAGCCTGTCAAGCTTCCTTTAAGGAAATAATTTAAATTAATTTCTTTAATAAATTCTTTAAAGCAATAACCAGCAAACAATAATGTAACTAATGTGATTCTTGCAGTTACAATAAAAATTTCATTTACACCATCAATAAGAAGGCTTCTATTTAGCAATCCATGAAAACCGAAAAGTGTACCAATTAAAATAATGTTTCTTAGACCTGCATATGCAGACATTGAATACTCAGATTTGATAAAGACTCTCCAATTTGATTTAGTTTATTAGAATAGCAGATATGAAAACAGTTTTTTCAGGAATACAGCCTACTGGTAAAGTTCATTTGGGTAATTTTTTGGGCGCAATAAACAACTGGGTTGAGATGTCTAATAGTAAAAATAAGAATTATTTTTGTGTTGTTGATTTGCATTCATTAACCACTCATCCAGATCCAAAAAAAATGGAAGAGAACATATTATCTACAGTTAAAGTATTAATTGCTGCAGGTATAAATTTAGAAAACTCAACAATATATGTTCAGAGTCAAGTATCTGAGCATTCACAGCTATCTTGGATTTTGTCGAACTTTTGCCAAATAGGAGAATTACAAAGGATGACTCAATTTAAAGAGAAATCAAGTGAGCTGGGAAATCATGCTGGAATATTAACATATCCTATTTTGATGACATCAGATATTTTGATCCACAAAGCTCAAGAGGTACCTGTTGGAGATGATCAGACTCAACATTTAGAATTAACTAGAAATATTGCTGAAAGATTTAATAATAAATATGGAGTTGTTTTTCCTATTCCTGAGAAAACATCTGGAAAAGTCGGAGCTAGGTTAATGTCTCTCAGACATCCAGAAAATAAAATGTCAAAAAGTGCTGATGATATAAATGGAACAATATATTTTGATGATTCTAAAGATAACATTATGAAAAAATTCAAATCATCAGTTACAGACTCTGAAGATGAAATTAGATACGATTTAGAATCAAAAATAGGTATTAGCAATTTAATAGATATATATTCTTCAGTTGAAGGAATTAGCCACAAAGAAGTAGAGAAAAAATATTCAAATTCTAAATATGGAGAATTCAAAATGGAAGTAGGAGAAGCTGTAGCTAATTATGTTGAGCCTATATTTTCTAGATATGAGTCTTTGAGCGATAAAGAAATTTTGTCATTAATGAAAACTAATCTAGAGATAGCTAAAAGTTCTGCAAAGAAAACAATGGAAGAAGTAAATAGTCTTTTAGGTATCTAAAAAATGAACAAAATTAAAAGCATTCCTAATGAGTGGGAAGAACTTGTAAATGAAGACCAGAAAAGAGCAATAGAGCATATTTATGGACCACTGCTAATTATTGCTGGTGCTGGTTCTGGAAAAACAAGAGTACTTACTTATAGATATGCCCATTTGGTAAAGAATTATTCAGTTAGTTTTGAAAACATTTTGGCTATTACTTTTACTAATAAAGCTGCAAATGAAATGAAAGAGAGGATTAGCAAATTATTAAATTTAGAAGTTTCACCAAAATGGATTTCAACATTTCATAGTTCTTGTGTAAAAATATTACGAATTCATGGACATTTAATTGGATTTAAGAATAATTTTACAATTTATGATCAATCTGATTCAGCAAAATTAATTAGAAACTGCATGAGGGAGAATGACGTAGATCTTAAACAGTATTCTCCGAAACGTTTTCAAGCACATATCTCAAGTTTAAAAAACACTAGGGTTTCTCCAGGGGAAGCAGTTGAAAATGCAGAATCATTTTTTGAGGTGAAAGTCGCTGAAATTTATACTTCTTATCAAAAAAAACTTATTCTTTCCAATTCAATGGATTTTGATGATTTACTAATTAAAACAGTTGAGTTATTAGAAACGAGTGACCAGGCTTTAGATTATTGGTCAAGCAAGTTTAAATTTATTATGGTTGACGAGTATCAAGATACAAATCTTGTTCAATACAAATTAATAGAATTACTTTCTTCAAAGCATAAAAATTTGTGTGTAGTTGGAGATTCTGATCAAAGTATTTATGCATTTAGAGGTGCTGACATAAGGAACATTCAAGAATTTGAAAAAGATTTTGGCAATGCGATAATTATTACTCTAGAAAAAAATTATAGATCATCACAGAAAATTTTAGATATTGCAAATGCTGTTATATCTCATAACCCTAGAAAGAAAGAAAAGAACTTATGGACTGATAATGATGATGGTGTTGATGTTAATGCAATCCGATTCAATTCGGAGAGAGATGAAGGAAGGTGGATAGGAGAAGAAATTTCAAAAATTATTAATGATGATGAAAATAGTGAAATTGCAATATTTTATAGAACTAACAACCAATCAAGAATATTTGAAGAGGAATTAAGGAAACTAAGTATTAACTATAGAGTTGTTGGAAATGTTAGGTTTTATGACAGAAAAGAGATAAAAGATATATTATCTTATTTAAATTTTATAGTAAATCAAGATGATGCTGTCTCTTTTGAGAGGGTTTTAAATGTTCCAAAAAGAGGGATTGGAGAATCTACATTACAAAAATTAAGAGATTACGCTAACTCAAAAAATATTTCTGTATCAAATGTTTTAGACCACATAAATGAAATAGACACCCTATCAGATAGAGTTATAAAACAGCTAACTAGTTTTAAGAATTTAATAATTGAATTAAAAACATATGCATTAAAAGGCCCTTCACAATCTATTGAGAAGATTCTTGAATTGACAGGATATAAGAACGAACTGATTAAGGAAGGGACACTAGAGTCACAAATGAGAATGGAAAATCTGGAAGAGCTTTTAACTTCAGCTTTAGAGTTTGAAAATTTATATGAAGAAGAAATAGATGACCCGTTTCACAAAGTTAGAGATTATTTAGAGTCATTAGCCTTATTTACAGATTCAGACAACATTACCAATGAAGACAGAGTTCTTCTAATGACACTTCATAACGCCAAAGGATTAGAATTTCCAATTGTTTTTATGACAGGAATGGAGGAAAATGTTTTTCCAAGTCAGAAATCAGAGAATGAATTTGAAATACAAGAAGAGAGAAGGCTTTGCTATGTAGGGATGACCAGAGCAGAAAAGAAATTATATTTAACATATTCAAGTACAAGAACCCTGTGGGCAGGAACTAATTATAATCTTCCAAGTAGATTTTTAGATGAAGCGAGACCGTTTTTTAAAGAGTTAGAAGTAATAGAGTCAAACAATAGTGATTTATTAGACCCACAAGAAGATACAACGGGTAAAAAAGTTATTCATGAGAAATACGGTAAGGGTGTTGTTGTAGAAACATCGGGAAATGAAATAACAATAGATTTTGGAGAAGAATGGGGACTAAAACACCTAGATATTGAATGGGCTCCAATTAAATTTGAATAGAATTCTTCACATAAGTATTTTTTTATAGAATATATACTCTTTATTGAAATATGGATTTATTTGAATATCAGGGAAAATCGCTTTATCAAAAATTTGACATAAGCCATCCAAATTCCTCATTGGTTAAAGATCTAACAGAACTTCAGAAAGTAAGTGAACTAAGTTATCCAGTAGTCGTTAAAGCTCAGGTTCAAGTAGGAGGAAGAGGCAAAGCTGGAGGAATTAAAGTTGCTAATAATGAAGAAGAATTAGAAAAAATTGCAAATGAAATACATGGAATGGATATAAAAGGTCATAAAGTAGAAGTCCTATTAATTGAAGAAGCTTCAGAGATCTTAGAGGAATACTATATTTCTTTTACTCTAGATAGATCTGAGAAACAATACTTAATGATGCTTAGCTCTAAAGGTGGAATGGATATTGAACAAGTAGCAAAAGATAATCCAAGTGATTTAATAAAACTTCATATTTCACCATCAGAAGGTTTGAATGAAAAAGATTTAAATGATTCCATAATTCAAGCAAACTTAAATCAAAAATATAAAACTGAATTAGCTGAAATAATATTGAAATTGTATAAATTATTTCAAGAAGGAGATTGTGATTTAGTAGAGGTCAACCCATTAGCTATTACAAGTGAAGGAGTAATGGCACTTGACTCAAAAGTTGCATTAGACATGAATGCAAAATTTAAACATGAAAACTTTCAATTACTTGAAGATGAAATTCCTATCCCCGGAGAAGAAAAATTTGCAAAAGAAAAAGGTCTTAACTTTATAAAGCTAGATGGTTCTGTAGGAATCATTGGTAATGGAGCCGGCTTAGTAATGTCAACTTTAGATGTTGTAGCTGAACATGGAGGGAGTGCTTCGAACTTTTTGGACATTGGTGGGGGTGCTAAATCAGAAACAGTTAGCGCAGCTCTTGAGGTGTTAGAAACTGACCCCAATGTTAAAAGTGTTTTAATTAATATATTTGGTGGTATTACAAGGTGTGATTTAGTCGCAGAAGGAATAGTTGAAGCAACTAATGGTAAGGATTTAAAATGGCCAATTGTAATACGTCTTGATGGAACAAATTCTACAGAAGGATTAGAAATCCTAAAAAATAATCCTAATGATAATATTTTTATTTCTGAGAATATGGACGAAGCAGCCAAATTAGCTGTTGAAAGTGGTAATTGATTATGTCTATTTTGATTGATGAAAATACAAAAGTTGTTGTTCAAGGGTTAACTGGTCGTGAAGGACAGTTCCATGCTTTAAGGAATAGAGATTACGGTACAAAAATTGTTGCTGGCACTAGACCAGGAAAAGGTGGAGAAAATATAGAATCCATACCAATATTCAATACTGTTGAAGAAGCGATTGAAGGTACAGGGGCTAATGTAGCGATGACTTTTGTTCCGCCGGCCTTTGCTAAGGATGCTGTATTAGAGTCTGCATATGCTGGATGTGAATTAATTGTTTGTATTACTGAAGGGATACCTGCAAAAGATGAAGCTGAAATGTATGACATTATTAAAAAACAAACAAAGTCAAAATTACTTGGTCCAAACTGTCCAGGACTTATTTCACCTGGTAAATCAAATGTTGGAATTATGCCACATGAGATTACTAAACAGGGAAATGTTGGAGTTGTGTCAAGATCAGGAACCTTAACATATGAAGCTGTTCATCAGCTAACACAATTAGACATTGGACAATCAACTTGTATTGGAATAGGAGGGGACCCTGTTCCAGGGATGTCTTTTATTGATGTTCTTGAAGAGTATGAAAAAGATGAAGAGACATCAGCAATTGTCATGATTGGTGAAATTGGAGGAAGTGCTGAAGAAGAAGCTGCAGAGTTTATTAAAAACACCATTTCTAAACCAGTGGTATCATATATAGCTGGGGTTACAGCTCCTCCTGGAAAAAAGATGGGACATGCTGGTGCAATTGTTTCAGGAAACAAAGGAACAGCAGTTGCAAAAATGGCTGCATTAGAAGAGGCAGGAGCAGTTGTAGTTTCAAATCCTACAAAAATAGGTGAAGCTATAAAGGAAGTCATTTAATGGGTGAAAATTTAAAAAGACCAGAACTAGAAAGTGCAATTGATTCAACTAGGAAATCTTTTGATACAGATAACCCAACTGTTCCTTATATAGAGGGCGATGGAATAGGAATTGATATATGGCCAGCCGCACAAAGGGTCTTTGATGCGGTTGTTGAAAAAGCATACAAAGGCGAACGAAAAATTAACTGGATGGAAGTATTAGCAGGACAGAAAGCTTTTGATTCTGTTAATGAGTGGCTACCAGATGAAACAATAAGTAAATTTGAAGAATATGGAGTCGGAATAAAAGGTCCTTTAACAACTCCAGTAGGTGAAGGTATTAGATCTATAAATGTCTCTATAAGGCAGATAATGGATTTATATGTTTGCTTAAGACCCATAAAATATTTTAATGGAATTCAAACCCCAACAAAAAACCCACAAGATGTAGATATAACTTTATTTAGAGAGAATACAGAAGATGTATATGCAGGTAAAGAGCTAGAAGAAGGAAGCACAGAAGTACAAAAATTAAATGAGTTTTTAAATAAAGAGTTTGGATGGGAGATAAGAGAAGATAGTGGAATTGGTATAAAACCGATCTCTAGAACTGCTACTGAAAGATTAGTTCGCGCTTCATTAAATTATGCTGTAGAAAATAATAAAAAAAATCTTGCTTTGGTTCATAAAGGAAACATTATGAAATTTACTGAAGGAGCTTTTAGAAAATGGGGTTATGAGTTAGTTAGGGAAGAATTTTCTGATGTAGCCATATCTTGGGAAGATTGTAATGGAGAGCCAGGAGACAAAATATTAATACAGGATGTTATTGCTGATGCATTTCTTCAGCAAATTTTAATTAAACCTGAAAGTTTTGATGTGATTGCGACCACTAATTTAAATGGCGACTACGCATCAGATGCTCTAGCAGCACAAATAGGAGGTATAGGAATTAGTCCTGGGGGAAATATAAATTATGAAACTGGTAAAGCAGTATTTGAAGCAACACATGGTACAGCTCCTAAGTACGCAGGCAAAGATCAAGCCAATCCTGGATCATTAATTTTGTCTGGTGAAATGATGTTTAGATATATGGGTTGGGATGACGCAGCAGACTTAACTGTTAAGACAATGGAAAAGTCAATCTTAGATGGAAATGTAACTTATGATTTAGCTAGAGGTAGAGATGAAGCTAAAACTTTAAAATCTTCCGAGTTTGCAAATTCGTTAATTGATAATTTAAGTAAATTTTGAGGAAATAATTATGAAAAAAGTTTCTGTTGTTGGTGCAGGCAAGTATGGGTCTATGACGGCATTAAGAATTGCTGAATATGACTTAGCTGATCAAGTAGTAATGACTGATATAGTAGAAGGGTTACCTCAAGGATTAGCTTTAGATATAAACCAATCAAGATATGTTGAAGAGTTTAAAACAAAACTTTTTGGAACAAATAATTACGAAGACACCGCTGATAGTGACATTGTCGTTATTACAGCAGGACTTCCAAGAAAACCCGGTATGTCTAGAATGGACTTATTAGAAGTTAATGCTGGAATAGTGACTGATGTTACTGATAATATTTTAAAGTATTCTGAAAATCCCATAATAGTTGTTGTAACAAATCCTCTTGATCAGATGACAACTTTAACAGCTAAAGTTTCTAAACTTTCTAAGAATAGAGTAATTGGTCAAGCAGGAGTATTAGATTCGTCAAGATTTGCTTATTTTATTTCTGAAAAGCTTGATGTTAGTATTTCAAAAGTTGAGGCTTTAACACTTGGGAGTCATGGAGAGACAATGGTTCCAGTTCCTTCATTATGTAAAGTAGATGGTAAGCCATTAATAGATCTTCTATCTTCTGACGAAATTAATGATTTGGTTCAAAGAACTTCTGATGGTGGAGCAGAGATTGTTAGTTTACTTAAAACTGGAAGTGCATATTTTGCACCTGCATCTTCTGCTGCAACAATGGTTAAGGCAATGTTGAGTAATTCTGATGAGATTTTTCCAGTATGCGCTTGGCTTGATGGAGAATATGGAATAAAAGATGTATATCTTGGGGTTCCTGCAAAGCTAGGAAGCGATGGGGTATCAGAAATTGTTGAATATAGCCTAACAGATGTTGAAAAACAGGCTCTTATTGATGCTTCTGAGGCTGTTAAGCAAAAAGTAGCTGAATTAGATAGCATATAAAATCAATAAAATCAGCCTTTTTTAATAAAAAGCCAATATTTATTGAATTTAGAGATATTTCCCTATAAAAAACTATAATTATTGGAGAGTAATAAGTAATACTCATTAAAGAAAGGCTAAACAGCTATGAATAAAGACCAATTGGCAACAGTTGTGGCATCTGAAGTAGGATTGTCACAATCAGACGCTAAAGCAGCTGTTGAAGCAGTTTTTGATGGAATTACAAACGGCATGAAGAATGGCGATAAAGTTAGTATCGCTGGATTCGGCCAGTTTGAATCAAGATACAGGGCTGCTAGACAGGGAAGAAATCCAGCAACTGGAGAAACAATTCAGATTGCTGCAAAAAATGCGCCAGCTTTTAAAGCTGCGAAAGGATTAAAAGATAGTTTAAATTAAATTATCTTAATTGATCATTTGAAAAGACGGCTATGCCGTCTTTTCAATTTATTGAAGTAATTTAATATCACCCGATATTTTTATTCTCTCTTCAAACAATAAATCTTCAGGATTTTTTTTATTATTTTTAAGGTCATTAAAAGTATCAACATTCATTTTAATTAATAGGTTAGATTTTGAAATATTACTATTTTCAGTTATTTCACCAGATTCTAAATTTATTATTTCTACTTTGTCTTCATATTTAATTTCAAGAAATATTTTATTTAAGTTTTCTTTTTTTAATGTCTTTAAGCTATTAACAACTTCATTTATTTCTTTTAATATATCTTTATTCAATTATTTAGTAATGTTTCTCTTTTTACGTCTTCAATAGCTTTAGTAACTTGTATTCCTCTTGGACAAGCACTTGTACAGTTAAAAGCTGTTCTACATCTAAAAGCACCATTAACATCTTTAAGAATTTCCAGTCTTTGTTTACTACCTTCATCTCTTGAATCATATATAAATCTATGAGCATTAACTATTGCAGCAGGTCCT
>Ga0208749_1000108_pt1 | contig 19402 bp, 17 predicted proteins | sample Knorr_S15_td_DCM_FD_185601 | JGI IMG/M metagenome (GOLD analysis project Ga0208749, IMG submission 185601) | Marine microbial communities from Southern Atlantic Ocean transect - Knorr_S15_td_DCM_ad_63m_LV_B (SPAdes) (version 2) | ecosystem: Environmental > Aquatic > Marine > Oceanic | place... | reverse complement strand
TCTTGGTTGAGGCTCAAATGCTCACCGTTAAATCCGAAACCAGCATTATTGACGAGTATGTCTATCTCTCCGGTGTCCCTAATCAGATTCTCTACCCCTACCTGTTCAGAGAGATCAGATACGACTACTTTTACTTCGATAGAATGCTTATCAGTCAACTCTTTTGCAAGAGATTCTAGTTCTGCTTTTCTTCTCGCGGTAATCACTAGATCACAGCCCTGTGAACCCAATACTCTGGCAATTTCTCGGCCTATTCCGCTTGATGCACCTGTGACCAAGGCCTTCTCCTTCTGAGATGATAACATGGCCTCCGAATAGAGGCAGTAGTAATCAACTAATTCTTTGTTCGAACAAGAGAATTTTGTTTTGATTGAATCAGAATACCATCCGCTTAATATACTCTGGAGTTTACTACGATAGATACCACTCAGAGAAAGTTCCTGACTCATCGAATGAGTGGTAATTTCCCTCAGGGGGTCAAAGCAGATATGGGTACAAATACAATCGGAAATCAGAACTGGAAATTGACGCTTATTCGAGACTACACCGTCTCCCAACAGAACGAAATTGAATACGCTATGTTCGGCTATGGCAGAACAGCATCTGAATTGGAAGATGAAACTAGAGAATCAGCTCATCTCCCCACAGGGCTAATTCATCTTCTTGAGCGAAGCAAATTGACAAGTGAAGCGCTTGAATCAGGATTTACTACAGAAATCTCAACTTCAACTCAAGATGGGAAAGATTGGCATTGTTTCACTCGTACAGCATTAGCCGTGAAAACACTCCAAGGAATTCCCTTTCAGCCCACAAGAGCATTCTATGTTATTGAGGATGGAGAACAATTCTTCGAAATGATTGATTTATCTTGCATAAGTCAGGAAACTACACTTCCATTGAAAATCTGGTTGAGAGTAATTGAGATTGAGGTTGACGCCCTAGCCTTTGCTATAGATTCAAATTTTTATACATGCGATGGCGGACACCAAACTACTCTTGATGCTTGGATTGACTTGGGTTCAAACCAACAAAATATCAATAATTCAAGCAATAGGATACCGCTTCCCCTTCCTGGACCTCCTGATGAGCCATACAAATTTCGTTGAGAATATTGATGGGCGTTCGATTTTCGCAACAATCCATGTCTGAGCACTCGCTACAACAGAAACTGATTGCCGAATTTGTTGGGACTTTCTTCCTTGCCCTGACAATTTGTACCGCCGCCGTACACGGCTCTGCGGGAGATTATGCGCCATTTGCAATAGCTGCGACCTTGATGGTAATGATCTACGGAGTTGGCCACATATCCGGAGCCCACTTCAATCCCGCTGTAACCGTTGCAATATGGTTACGAGGTGCCTGTGAGAAGGACGATGTTGCTCCTTATATCGCAGTCCAGATAATTGCCGGAGCATTGGCTGCACTTGCATCTGAGAACATATTGTTTGCAGAAACTAGCGTTACGGCTCTGGAAATGGACACCACCCAAGCTATCGGTGCTGAGTTCCTATACACTTTTGCGCTTGTCTTTGTTATCCTCAATGTCGCCACTAGTGAGGCGACCGAAGGTAACGGATACTATGGAGCTGCAATAGCCTTCGTTGTTCTTGCAGGTGCATTGACAGTTGGTGGAATCCGCGGTGGTTCCGGTGGTTCCTTCAATCCGGCTGTAACCGGCGCTTTATTCGTATCAGGAGTCGTTGACGTTGCCGATTTATGGATACATCTAGTGCCACAATTCATTGCAGGAATATTAGCTGTTCAGGCATTCAAAGCGACTCAATAAACTATCTAGAATAATCCATATGTGTCATTTAGGAAGTACGCTAACAGCCCTAGTGGGATTGCATAATAGAGAATTTTCAGTATAAATCTGATACCGGAAGGTATGTCGCTGTAATTTTTCATTATTTCATTAAACAGATGGCCAATACCCTCAGCAATTCCACCAGGCACGCCTAATCGAATTGATTCAAGGCTTTCAAAGAAACCCAATAATTATGTTAGATTAACCCGAAAGTGTCATCCAGATAATATATCAAGATTCCAAGTGGAATTGCGTAAAACATGAAATTTAATAGGAATTGTATAGGTTTAGGTAAATCCTTGAAGTTATTGAACATATAATCCAAAACTGCTGGAATTATCTCCTGTATTGGCATATTATCACATATTCCTACGGAACTTACCACCAGTCTCAAACAAAGCCTGAGTGACTTGACCCACGGAACAATATTCCACGATATCCATCATTACTTCGAAGAGATTTCCACCATCTCTTGCGACCTGCTTTAGTCTCTCAAGACCTTCCTCGGCTTTCTCCTTATTTTCTTCTTTGAAGGCTTTATTCCTCTCGATTACCATCTTCTTTTCGCCTTCATCGGAACGAGTGACATCCATGTCGAATGAGTCAGCATCATCCGCTGAAAGGCTAGCAGCATCCGGATTAGTGAAAGTATTCACTCCAATTATTGGTAATTCACCAGAATGTTTTCTGTGCTCATAGACCATCGATTCGTCTTGAATTCTGTTACGCTGATAGTTGACTTCCAAGGAACCTAAGACACCACCACGTCGATGCATCTCTTCAAAGATTCTCAAAATTTCTTCCTCGACTTTTTCGGTTAACCAAGTAGAGAGGTGAGAACCCTGCATTGGGTTCTCGTTGGCTAGCAATCCATATTCCTTGGATAGAATCATTTGGATTGCGATTGAATCCCTAACTGTTTCTTCGGTTGGTGTTCCAAAGGCTTCGTCACGAGAGTTAGTATGGAGAGAGTTGGCATTATCCGCTAGAGCGTAGAGCGCCTGAAGGGTAGTCCTGTAGTCGTTGAAGGTAAACTCCTGTGCGTGCAAACTTCTACCACTGGATTGAATATGATATTTCAGTTGCTGACCTCGATGACCTACTCCGTAGATGTCACGCATCGCAACCGACCAAATTCTACGAGCGACCCTACCAATTACGGCGTATTCGGGATCCATTCCATTCGAGAAGAACCAACTAAAATTTCTAAGAAATTTATCAGGGTCCAAACCTCTTGCTCTGAATAATTCAACATAGGTTAGCCCATTGCTTAGAGTAAGCGCCGCTTGTGTTATGGGGTTGGCTCCTGCTTCTGCAATATGGTACCCGGAAATTGAAACAAAGTAGTGGTTACGGATGTTGTTCTGAACGTAATATTCGGCTACATCACCCATCATTCTCAGTGCAGTATCGAGATTGAAAACAAGGGTGTTCTGCCCCATCGATTCCTTCAGTTGATCAGCCTGAACAGTACCTCTGACATTGTTCAATGCCCAGGCCTTTAGTTCCTGATACTCTTCTTCATTTGGCTCTCTTCCGTTTTCCTTCTCGAACTTACGAATTTGCTGTTTGATTGCTACATTGAAGAATGCCGCAAGGTGCCACCAATAGTTTCCATTGATTGTTTTTGATGTCGATGTGTTTGGGGCACAGAGGTCGAAGCCTTCGAACAGTGTATCCATCTCATCGACGGTGCTTATGCTGACGCCCGATTCGCAAACCTTTCCGAAGATATCCAGTCTGGTCTGCGGATCTCTACCATAAAGTGAAGGAGAATCGAAAGCCGTACTAAGTCGATTGAATGGTTGGCCTTCGGACAGGAAATGGAATCTCTTGTTTGTTCTCTCGGCGCTACCTTCTCCTGCGAACATCCGCAAAGGAATTTCATCCTCGCGCTTGAATGGGAATACCCCAGCAGTAAAGGGAAACGCTCCAGGGACGTTTTCGGAGCGAATCCACTGCATTTTATCGCCCCAGTCATCTGTATCAGGAAGGGCTACGCGTGGTAGGTCGAGGCCACTGAGGGTTTCAGTAGTAGTCTCGACTGGAATTTCCTTATCTCTTACCGTGTAGGATGCATTACCAGAACGATATGCCGCAGCCCGCTCGTCAAATTCTTTCAGCATTTGCCAAGCAGAATCCGGTACTCGCTTGCGGATTTCTTCGGCTTCTGCAGTCAGATCAGCGGCCGATGTCAATCGATTTGACTTACGCATCTGTTGAGCAGCAGCTTCCAATTGCTGAACCAGTCGTACATTTCTGGAGGTTTCTTCCGTTCTAGCATGGTAATCACGAATAGATGCGGCTACCTCTGCTAGGTATCCTTGTCTTTCAGGAGGTATTGGTGCAGAACGATGCGGTAGACCATCAGCACCCAGCCTTGCCTCAGCCGCATCGAATGATTGTCCATGTTCTTGGTTTAGCAAACCAGCTAATTTCTGCCAGAGTAGATCGACACCTGCATCGGCAAACTGACTAGCAATAGTCGGTATAACTGGTAAATCCTCATTCTTTGCATCCCACATCTCCCTATTGCGCTTGAACTGCTTTCGAATTTCTGTTAGCGCATCTTCAGCCCCAGGTCGATCGAATTTGTTTAGCACCACTAGATCTGCAAAATCAAGCGCTGCAAGTTTCTCCAATTGGGAAGGGGCGCCGTACTCTCTAGTTGTGACATACATGGATAGATCGGCTACCTCGGTGATTGCATCATTCCCTTGGCCTATGCCACTGGTCTCGACTAAAATTAGATCGAAGCCGACGGCTTGACAGGCTTCAATTGCCCTACCTATGCAATCTGCAATCTCTCTTCCACTAGCTCTGCTAGCAAATGAACGCATGAACAAATTATCATCTGCTAGACTGTTCATTCGAATTCTATCGCCAAGTAATGCACCACCGGTCCTCTTACGAGTTGGGTCGGTGGCGAGAAGAGCGACTTTAGCTCCTGGATTATCACGTTGTATACGTAACATCAACTCATCAGTAAGGCTCGATTTTCCTGCACCACCGGTTCCTGTCAATCCCACAACGGGACATCCTGATTCAGCATCAACAGAACGAACCCTTTGTAGAACCGCTTGAAATTCTGAATCATCGGCATTTTCAGCCATTGTTAGCAACTTCGATACAGAACCGTGGTCATCAGCGCTAATTGCTCCACTTAACGAATTGAATCTAGATCTCTCGAGTAGATTGATTTTTCCAGCTTCTTCGATTGCGTTTCCGACCATACCAGTTAGACCCATTTCTCTACCATCGTCTGGAGAATAGATGCGAGCAATCCCTTCATCTCTAAGTTTCTTTATTTCCCAAGGAAGTATAGTCCCTCCTCCACCTCCACAAAGGAAAATGTGCCCAAATCCTGCTTCATTCAGAATCTCTTTGGTGTGTGTGAACATCTCAACAGCACCTCCTTGATAGGAAGTAATCGCAATCGCATGTGCATCCTCTTGAATTGCTGCTCTTGCAACTTCATCCGCTCCGCGATCGTGACCCAAATGGATGACTTCACAGCCCATAGATTGGAATATTCTGCGGAAGATACCAATCGCTGCATCATGGCCATCAAAGATGGCCGCAGCCGTAACTACTCGCAGCGGAGCATCCTCTGCCATGGTATGTCGAAGAATAATTCACTCATCAATCAACCGACATCCGATGAGAATAGATTAGGAACTAATTTTTGACAGCTTTTTGCGGAATTAGGCTATTTTCTCCATTCAAATCGTTGTATTCAATCCCTATCGAAGAAGCCTTGCGTACCGTATCAGACAAACGTTGGTAGTAATTCGTGTTCTCATCAACAGCGTCAAAAAAGTAGGAGAAAGTCACATCATTACCGACCTTTGCCTCAGTAATCGCTTCAAAACTCTGAAGGGTCTTGTCGATTTTCCAAATGGTTCTATCATTCGAATCATCATCGTAGAAGTTAAATCGTTTGATTGCCCTCTCGATTCGATTCAATGATTCTTCTTTCACTATCCATCGTGACCGAGATTTTGTAGTAAATCGAGAATCATCATGGAACTGAACTTCTAATTCCCACTTTTCATTTTCATTAGCTACCGCTGTAATGAATGCGAATTCTTCTCGGTTGAGAAGGATATCCCAATCCCTTTTTTTTAATTCTTGAATAAGTGCATTGAAGCCTTCAGTGTCTCTGTCTGAGGAGGCTAAACTCATACGTACTCAATCAAATCCTCGAGAATAAAATAATTTAAGACCTCGGTAAATTGGTTCAGACAAATTACAGCGAAGAAATGCTTGTCCAAAGTATTCTACTGATCCTATTCCGTCTTCATATACTCTCGATGATTACTATTATGTTACTCAGGGAGGATAATGTCTATGGATGCATCAACAACCACGGTTATGATCGCAGACAAGACTGGCCATACCACCCTTCAGCTAACTCAGCAGGAGACCGTCGATAAGGTCGCTGGGTTGGAGGGTGCCTGGGTTTTCGCAGGAGACCGAATGGTACAGCCAACAGAACTGGCTGAAACTAATTGGGACACTGTGGGAACCGTCAGGATTGTGCCAGGACTTGTTGGCGGAAAGTGACCCCGAAAACAACCTACAATACTATTGCTTCTGAATTACGTAAGGCACCATGTGGCCAAATAGGGAATGGATACATGGTAGCCGAAACATACTGGAGATGATAAAATGAAACTAAATCAACCTCAAACAACGAACGAACAAGAGATAGTGGTTACGATAGTTGGTGCTGGAGGAATAGGGTCGAACTTATTTCCTCATCTCGCTCGAGCATTAAGTACAGGAGAGTTAATCGAAAAAATCAACCCTATACGCCTACGTATTATTGATGGAGACGTAGTTGAGCAAGGCAATTTACAGCATCAGAATTATTCTACAAATGACATTAATTCATTCAAAACGGATTCAATCGTCAACCCACTAAAGCATCTCGAAAGTCAATTTCTCAGAATTGAATCGATAACTGAGGACGTTAGAGGCCCGATGTATATAGTTGATTCAGACCTGGTAATTGTCGCAGTCGACTCAATGTTAGTCAGAAAACTAGTCCATCGTTATGCTGACTATTGGTTAGATCTTCGCTGTCAGGGAGATGGATACATTGCTCTAGATTACAGAAATGATCCAGTCGATGTTACAAAACTCACTCCACTAAATGGTGAGTCCGCCTCATGTCAGCTTCCAGGTGCAATCGAATCAGGTAACATTCAGTTTGGTCACTTACTTGCTGGTGCACACGGGTCTCAATGGGCGATCCAATTTCTTCGAATAATTGCAGGAGAGGTTACTGCATCATTACCAACTCCTCAAACTGCGAACATATCTTTTGGAACTCTATGCAGATTCGAATTAAACCCTCAAACAATAAATTCAAGACCAGAAATTAAACCTACACTACATGATGAAGAAACAATCGAATCACTTGTTCGTTCTGGAGATTTCGATTCGCTTCCTATCAGAGAAACCCTAGCTCATTACGCAATACAAAAAGATTGGAAGAACCTTTGGAATCTAGCAGATTTACTTAGCAGGGAAGTCAGTGTCTTATTTGATTCGGAAGATAAGGTATGGGTTGATGTAGGTACTTCTGGACAGGTTCGCTTAGCACCTCCTGAAGGAGCAATTATCCCATTCAAACTTTGGATTCATACACACCCATGGGACGCTTACTGGTCCTCAACGGATTTGAATTCACTAATGCAATTCAGTGGAATATTGAACGAAGCAATTGTTCTAGGTAACGACCACTTCAAGAGAACTATTCACTGTCAAGAAAAGGCATCAAAACCACTCGAATTAGGTTCAGCATTGGAAAACTGGACAGATGAAGAATTGACTTACTACAATCAGAAGGAGATAGTTACAAATGAATCCTGAGGTTAATGCTGCAATGTCAAGGGTCGCTGTTGCAATGGAGAAACGCAATGAAAGCCAAGTCGGTTTGCGTATTCCTGTCTTGGTCAGTGCGATTATTGATCAAGAAGCAGATGACGAGTTACTGGACTTGGTTAGGACAGCTATGTCTTCTAATAACCAATCTATAACAATGGTAGAGTTTGTTTCCTCAACTCTAAATCTGTTTAAATGGAGAAACTCAAACTCCTGATTTTTGAATAATTTCCTCTTTATTATCTTTGACTGAATTAATTGAATCGTATCTGTAATGTCGTCGTCTTCAGCCATTCTTCCTCAATCATTAAAGCCCTGTTTCGGCAGAGTTAGAAATCCGCGCTTCGGAGCCAACGGTTTGGAGGCGTTTATTTTTACGGTTATTTTTATTTTGACAATAAAAAAGGTGATTTAGATGAGCAATGATACATGTGATGGATGCGGAAGTGGACAATTGATCGATTTCCACGACCGTGGCGAAGTAATTTGTGCAGATTGTGGTGGTGTAAAAGAGGTGAATCTAGAAGCGTCCTGGCAACCAGGTGACCGCGACCCGAACCATTCCTCTAGGGGCGCAATTAACGTGGATTCGCTTCGAGAGACTCGAGATGCCAATCAAATCCCGTTGACTGCAAAACAAATAAGGCAAGTTGGAAGATTGAGATATACTCAACAACGAATGAATCCACGCGCCAGTAAACTAATGGCTGAAATTCGCGAATTACTTGCAACAGAATTTGCTCATGACTTACCACCTGCAGTTCGAACCAGAATCAATGATATTCTTACTCACCTGTTCACTAGAGATCCGTCGGTATCTGCAATCAGAAAGTCTTCTTCAAAAAGAGACGACGACGATTGTTGGAAGCAGAATAGGGTCACATATTTATTGATAATAATGACCTACATGAATGAACTAGACAGTTGTCAACTTCCGGTTCCAGAGTTTGAGAGGCGATACAATATTGATCGTGATTTGTTAAATTGGATGAAGAAGCGAATTGGTCCAATTGTACAAGGAATAATTGGCTTAGAATCCCGTCGCTTGGGTCCAAATGAATACCGAAGAAAGCAACTTCTAAGCTCACTTAGTTTGTACTTAGCAGAAATTGAAAAAGACGAGGAACTTTCACGCGAGTTAATCCAACGGATTCGAGATATTGCTTTACATGTCCTTCTAGAATGGGATGAACCGTTACATGGTTCATCGGTGAGCGACACCCCTCCTCACTGCTCTAAAAGTGCAAAACAAGTTGTGAAACTTGCAATAGCAGAAGCATCAAAGCGTCTCAATAGCCTATCCTCGAACCAAAAGAAAATCATCGAAGAAGCACTGCGTGGGCCTTCTAGAAGAGGCTCTTCGTCATCCACTGCATAAGGGACGCTAATCTAGAGGCGCATCTGTGTTTGGAGGTAGTGGGCCTATGCCGGGGTCTCTTCTTTCGAAATTAGTCCAAACGGGAGCCGGTGCAATCCTCATCCTCTGACCGATTGTAATCATCGGCTCCAAAATTTCTCCAAATCGGTGTGCCGCATTGGCTAGGTTTTGTCTTGGATGCTCCTGTCTGGTGTACATCCGATAAACTCCATGTGGGTGATTCGGGTCATTTGGAAGATCCGCCATTCGAATCCATCCGGAAGACATTAGCATCTCATCGACCAATTCCTCCTCGATTTCATTTCGCAAGTTAATCGTAGTTGCATAACCTTGGATTTCAACTAGTCTGCCTGCCTCATCTTGTCTTGTAAACGTCAAAGTCGTACCAAGCGGTAATCGTAGTAGGGCACTCCAAAGGCGTGGGAATTGTACAGTTGCTCTAATCGCAATTTCTTCAGCATCGGCCCTCCTTCTCTCCATTTCTAGAATTTGTTCGGCTTCTACAATACGATTTCGTAACTCATATTCTCTTCCAGCTCTTCGACCGAGACGTTCCAAGAAATTTTGACCTTGTCTTTGGCCATTTAACGCAAATCTAACAGCCGGTTCTAGAGTTTCTATTTCACGGGAAGCTGTTACATCATCAAGTAGACTGAGTATAATTGTTCCAATTGCATCTCCTAGAACTAAAGCACGCAATTCCTGAGTTTCTACAATACAAACTCCCTCCCTCAACCGTCCTGGCATATTTCCGTTGTTTACGGAATTGACTCTTACCCTGAATCTACTACCATGTGGCCCATTGCCCGGAGAAATACTCCAAGTAACTCCTGATACTCCTTCAACGAGGAAAATAGATTTCTTTCTATCTAGGTTTACTCTATCGTTATTGAGGATACTTCTTAGAAACTCAATTCCTTTTGCGTCGGCTTCACTTAATGCCGTATCTTCACTTGTCAGTAAGCCATATTGTAGGCACCTTAGAAATTGAAAGTCGTCATGACTTATTGGAGATAGGGCACAATTCAGTAAGCGAGAGATTAAGCCGAGATTTGCCGGAATTCTCCTAGTCTTCCATTTCATCTCTTGACGCATATACAGATAGATTCTTCCACGTCTAATTTGGAAAGTTTTGCAAACCAACAGATCATCTCTCTGCATATCATGTATATCGAAGGAATTTGTCCATCTCCTGAACCACATTAATTGCTCAATCAAACGCTTTGGTATTGAGAGATTCACATCGCGATTATGTCTATTGAGAAATGCTAAACCTCGACCAAATTCATCATTGATTATTTCCGGTCTAATGTAGCTAATAACAGGATGTAGTGAGAACTGCTTCCCATAACGACTGGGTCTTAGCATATCTTGGACACGACCGGGGTTAGGTCCAATCCTTGAGCATGCTATATTCAATGACAGTAGAAAACTTCTCCAATCAATCTGGTCAGCATCATCTTGCTGAATCAATTTCTCTAATGTAAGGTAAGGTACTGAAATTGGAATTCCATCTAATAAAAACTGCCCATTAGCCCAGCTTAGATAACTACCATCTGGTAGTATACCTCCTCTTTGTAATCGTCTTCTTGCTGAAAAATTTCCGTCAAAATCTCTTCCATTTTCAATTTCTTCTTTCATTTGTTCATCCAAAAACCAACGTCCTGGGGGTTCAGTAATCCAATGAGAATCAGGGATTTTCCTTGGTGATTTTATCCAATGAATTGAATCTTTAAAATTCATATCTAGATCAGACCAAAAAATCCCTTTATGTCCTCTACTTAATCCAATTCTAGATACGGCTGAATTCATTTCATGATCTTTAGGTACTAGTTGTAATGAAGTTCCTCCAATAGCAGGAATTAAGACATCGCAAAGGTCACAAAAATCCTTTTCTTCGGAAACACCACAACCTTTGCACGGACTCATTGTGCTTCCTCCAAATCGGTCACATCTCCACCAAATCTAACGAATAAATCCCCAACCGCCTCCCGGAATTGTGCTCTACGATTAGCATTTGGAAGCGCGTTCAACTGTTGGAGAATTATTTGTCTAAATCGATGGTCATGTGCTTGCTCTATTCCTTCCCATACATGTTCCGGTACTGGTGCAGGGTGAATCTCCTCTTCTGCCCAGTATTCATCATCTTCCTCATCGAGATAATCTTCAAGATCTCCCTCCAACCATTCTTCATGGGCTTCCTCGGGATTGTATCTTTCAACTAATGAATCCCACCAAGAATCGGTAATTGCAGGAGTAGTCGGATATTCTTGCCAATTAGGGTACCTTTCTAACAAAGCAAGAAGATGGCCAATGGTGAAGATTTGATTCTTACTAAGCGTGTCATTTCGTAAAGACAACAGGTAACTTACTACTACATCTCCTGCTGGAAGTGAATTCGATGCTTCGCTATCTACACAGATAGTAAGCCCTCTTTTGTCAACCTCTGCTATCATCGATTCATGAGGTATTGCTCTAACAGTATATTTCATCGCACTGGCAGTTGGTGTAATCAAGTAGGTCATTCCGCTCAGTGCCTTAATTCTGAGTGCATTTAGACCAAAAACCTCCTCAGGAATGAGAGAAGAACAATCTCCTAGCGACTCTACAGTGTCCTTGAGGAATTGTATTGATCTACTTTGGTTAATATCAGGAGCCCAAATTTCATCGGAGGAATTCCAACTCCAAAATAATCCGTTCAATAGCTTTGCTTCTTTAGAATTTGGAGGCGATAAAGACCACGACATCAACAGCCTCCATACTCTTGGGTCAACCACTAATGGTATGGCTGATGGTTTACCTTGATTTAGTGCAAGCAAGCAAAAACGGTTGTTTACAACAACTAACTTTGGTACGGTTGTCTGATGGATAATTTTACTTCTAACACTTGCTGGTCCAGATACAATCTCAAACCATCTTTCACCTGTAATGCCGCCTTGCTCGGTGATGATTGATAAATCTCCATCGACAATTTCTCGTGTAGCTCTGTCAGGGTATGCTTCGCCTTCAATCAAACTAATCCACTTTAGATATGGAGGTCTAAGTAACTCGGGAGTAAATCTTTCTTGTAGAATCATATGTGGTTCAACTCCCTGCCAGGTGTTGTGTCTAAACCATTCAGACCAATTTTCGATTACCTCGGGTGCACACTCCCTTGTACAACAAGACATAGCCAACAGGAACAACTTCCAATCAGAAATCAGTCTAACTCTATCAGGACAGGAAAGCCAAATCGCAATATCTAGTAGAGGTAATGGCCCAGTTAGTCTTATTTCATCGATGAAGATAACTTCCCCCTCACCATGAACAGTAAGCATCCCAGTACCAGGTAATGGAAGCCTCAAAGTTCCAATGTCACCATGGCTAGATATTTTTGTCGCTAATTCTTTCCAACGATCGGAAGCGTATTGGCTCCAAGCTTGTATTTGCCCTCTCTGAGATCGGAATGCACGCGGTAAATTTGCATCTTTAGTTTGTGACTTCGCCATCATCAAAAATCTTTGTTCGGGGCTCAGTCCTCTTCCCGAATTCAATATCGCATTTGTTTCTTGTAATTCGAATTCATCAGGTATTTCGCGATTAGGCCAACCGGTAATTCCTCTGGCGACAATTGAACAAACAGCACAGTCATGAATGAAATTAGAAGTTGAGAAACCACACCAACAAGAAAGTGACATACTAACGAAAAAACTTCGAGACTATTTGAAGAGAATATTCAATCGACTGTTAAGTTAGTTTGATTCAGTTAGAATTGTACCTATGACGGGTGAGTATTGAAGATATAAAGCACTGTCGAAGTACTATGGTCGGAGTTCATGCAGCATACGTTTGTCCTCGCGATGGCTCGGATTTGGTGCCTCCTTCTGCATCCGACAGGTCGGCATACATTCGCAATGGGATTTATCACTGCGAAACTTGCTCTGGAATGTTGCTAAATGCCGATGCAGCAGCTTCATCATTTTGCTCGGATAAACTGCAAGAGATGCATGAAGGATTTGTAGAAGAAGGAACACCTGACGATATCAATTGTCCATTTTGTGAGTCTCAAATGAAGGTTAGAAGTTTCTCATTTCAACGCTTGGACGGCGACCTAACAGAGCCGATTGAAATTGACGGCTGCCCAAGTTGTAGCTCATTTTGGTTGGATGCAGGTGAACTTCATCGTCTATCCCCCCCTTCAAATCGGAGCAAGGATGCGAAAGTCGAGGCAAATTCGCTGGCAGTCGTACTCGAGATACTTCTACAATTGCCCATAGTTTTTGTTTAGAGTCATAGATAATCCATGTACAGCAGTGCAGCGAATAAAAACATCAGGATTCCCATTGCCGCATCAATTCTTCGAGCCTGAGCACGTAGTTTCGAAACCCCATCCCCTCTCGTCAATATGGTAGCCACCGTGACATACCAAGTTCCGTCTATTGCCATCCCTAGAAGACCCATGCCAAACAGAGTCTCATTGTTGATATTTGCTTCAATGAAGGGAGCGTAAAGTGCTAACATCCAAGCGAGAATTTTTGGGTTAAGCAGGGCGATAGCAAAGCCTTGTAGGAAACCAACTCGATCAGATGGCCCATGATCCTCATAATCGGATTTGTAGGCTTCGCCCATTGACGTCTTTAGGAAATTATACCCAAGCCAAAGCAATAGTGTGATTCCTCCCCACTTCAGAACCTGCTCGATAGAATCGTGCAAAGACAATGCGGTTGCTATACCAGCTGCAGCTAGAAACGCGTAGATTCCAAAGCCAATTCCATGACCAATCCCAGTCATGACTCCTTGTCTTCGACCCCCTATCATGGTGTTGCGTAGAACCACTGCTAGGCTAGGGCCAGGACTCATCGCCCCTAGCATAAACACGGTTGCCAAAGCAACCCATGCCTCGGGGTTCATTGAACCACCGATTATGCGCCAGCGTACATCTCTTCGATTTCAGCCGCCCAGTTCTCGCGAATCTGCTTTCGTCGAATCTTCAGAGTAGGTGTCAACTCACCTTGGTCAACGCCAAGGTCACGAGGTAGAACTGTGAACTTCTTGATTTGCTCTGGGTTACTGAACTTCTTATTCAGTTCCATAACTGCTTCCTCAAGTTGATTGTATATGTCGCTACCAACCGCGGTATACTCTGACAGATCATGACCTAGTTCTGCTAGCTTGGCTAGTTGCTCTGCAGGATCCTTAGGGACTTCAGTTGCTCCATCTAGGCCGTGAACGTCTCTGAGTATCGCTCCCACGTCGAGAGTGAATAGGGCACTGCAGTACTTCCTATTGTCACCAACCAGCATGCACTGTGAAACAACTGGTATTGACTTCATGGTCTCCTCAATAACAAGAGGCGCGATGTTCTTTCCTGCGGAACTGACATAGATTTCCTTCAGTCGACCAGTCACATAGACGAAACCATCCGAGTCGATTTTTCCAAGGTCACCGGACTTGAGCCAGCCATCCTCGGTCATTGTTTCAGCAGTGGCTTCAGGATTCTTGTAGTAACCCGCCATTACGTGCCTTCCTCTGAACTGGATCTCTCCGTTACCTCCATCATCAGGATCAGCAATCCTAAGCTCAGTACCCGAGAGCGGCTTTCCGACAGACCCTATCTTGTTAGCTCCGGCATGTCCGAGCGTGGCTCCGGCCGAGGTCTCAGTCATACCGTAGCCCTCGTATATGGGAATACCCAGATCGTGGAAAAGATGCAAGATGTCAGGGTTGATGGGGGCAGCACCAGTAATCGCGAACTTGAGATTCGTGAAACCAATCTTCTGCTTCGCCTTCTTCCTAACTATGTTCCCAAGGATTGGTAACTTCAGCCAACCAACCTTGCTTCCTAGTCCCGCAACTAGATTGGAGTACACCTTCTCGTATATTCGAGGCACACCGATGAACAGGTGGGGGTTGACTTCCTTGCAGTAGTCTATGGAGTGAAGTGGGTTATCCACCACTCTCATGTGTATTGCGTCACGAATCCATATGTGGTTGTCAGCCAACTGACCGAAGACATGGGCGCAAGGTAGCCAAGAAACATAACCCTCGCCTTGGTTGAAGGTGACCAGTTTGTGGACTTCTCCGATTTCGAAATCCATGTTGTCGTGGGTCAGGACCACTCCCTTTGGGTTTCCAGTTGTCCCGGATGTGTAAATCAGCGAAGCTACATCATCAGGCTTCACAGCAGCGATTCTTTCCATCACAACAGAGTCCGCTAATCCTGATCCCATTGCTATGAATTCAGACCAAGAAATCGCCTTGGAGTGGTCCATTTTTACTCCGTCCATTACAACGGCCATCTCGACTTTTTCAAGCCCATCAAGTACCGCACTTAGCCTGTTTGAGCACATCTTCGAAGGATCGCCACCGTCCATGGGATTGTTTCCTACAAAGACTACCTTGGAATCGGAGTCCCCAACAACCCAGTCAACTTCCTCTGGAGAACATGTGTGATAGACACCTACCGCAGCCCCTCCTGCCATGTTAGCAGCGCAGTAGGCCGCGTACCATTCTTTCCTGTTGTATGAGTAGATACTGAGGTTGTCCCCGCTTTCAAAACCCATTGCGATTAGTGATTTCGCCACGTCCATTGTGTAGTTGTTAAACTCGGCCCACGTGGTAGTGTCCCAATTGCCAGCCGCGTCCTTTGAAGAAAGAGCAGGCTCATTGGCATATTTCTTGGCGTTCGAAAGTAGATACTCCGGCGTTATCATAGCGGACATGAGACTTGACAATGGATATCTTGACTTAATTGTTTACTAGTGTAATAATTGGAACTTAGTAAGTTTCATTACACTACGGTTTAGTAATTTAAGGTAAAACATTTCTGACATTTTTCTTCCAATCTTCGCCTTTATTTCTGTTTGCAAGAGGAGATGCCGGGGATGGATGCCAACAGGTAGTAACCGATATATCGATTCCAGAAAGAGCATTCAGTGCTCTTTTTTCAGAATATCTGCCGACCCCTATAACTCGTTCAATCTGCATTATCTCCACTACCTCTCTGAGATGTTCATCACATCTCTCTAGCAAGGCCTTAGTGGTAGGCCCGGTAATCTTGTCAGGTGTGATATTAGTTGCTCTTTCTCCAGAGAATAACATCAATGGACAGTGATTGAGTAAGAAAACCGATTTGAAAATTGACTCAGCAGAGCCGTATTCATTCGCTAGAAGGCCCCATAGTCTGGTACCACTAACTTCTTCCTTGGGCCAATCAAGTCCAGATATCGGTCTCTTTGGATGAGGTTTCCTAGGCTGTCCAACTTCAAGATTTGTGATTTTCAAGAGGTCTCGAACAACACTTGTTGCAGCGAAAGGAATTCCCATCTGACCCATACCATGTGGCCCTGGATTCATGCCAAGAAGCAGTGTTTTTGCTCCCCCTCCTGATGCCGATTCTAAGTAGGCACGATGTGGTTCCCAAGCATATGCCAGCGGATTGTAAACCGCATCTACTGAGCCTTCTTTGACCAAAGAGTCAGCGAATTTTTCTACATCATCACGTAATTTCGAGGAAGCCTCAATCATCCTCTCAACAATCATTCAATCGCCTACTGCTTTACATCTCCAACCATAGCGCCGGAGACTTGTTGTAACTCATCGGGAGTGATTGGAAAAACCGTTTGTGCCGAACCGGCAGCACCCCAGACCAAGTCATATTGTAATAGATCTTCATCCATCAGCACAGTACAGGGTTTGATATGACCAAAGGGAGGAACTCCACCGGGGGCATATCCGGTATTCTCAGAGATGTATTGGGGGTCAGTCATGCTAGGTTTGTAACCTAGTAATCGTTTCAATTTCTTTTTGCGGTCAACCCTATTTGCCCCACTTGTGATTACTACAACTGCTCCCTCTTTTCCTGCGAAGACAATCGACTTGGCTATGTGAGCGACCTCACAACCCAATTGATTAGCAGCATCTTGGCTTGTACGGGTACCTTCTTCGTAATGACGAGCAGCAGGAGTGTAACCGATTTTTGCGCACTCGGCTAACCACGCATCGTGCCCATCCATGACCACCCATGTGAGGTCTTTGACTTGATTTTTTGTGAATAGCATTGAAGCAGAAATCCTCGTCTATGACCCGCACAATTCATCAGCAGAAGTCAGGCGAGTGTCGCCATGGAGTGGCCACCGGGGCCGTATGAGTACGCGATGTTCGCGTTGCTCTTGATGACAATCCCGGTTCAACGATTGCTAACTCGTGATGAGGTACACATGCGCGTTCCATTGCGCGGACTTCTAGATGAAATTCGAGACAAGGGATACTGGTGGCATATTGCTCTCTATGTCTTGATGTTCCTATACAAGGCAATAATTGATCATCACAATGAACCTATGAAGGCGAGAGTGGGCGGTTATACACATTGGATTCATGCAATCGAAGGTGACTGGACTCTTTGGGTTCAGGAGACTTTCTACAGCGATTTATTGACTGACTTGTTGAGCGCTCATTATCTCTTCATGTATTTGTTTATGATTTGGTTTTCACCAATGTACTACATCCTATCTAGAGACGAAGTCATGGCCGATAAGGCCGCCTTGAATTATTTCGTAATCTATTTGTTGGCGGTTCCAATGTATTTGTTCTTCAACGTCGAGGTCACGAGTAGTTTCATCCCTGGAATGGAGGCTCCACTTTACCATGATGAATTCACTTTGGACTTCTTCACTACGCATGATCCAATGGATAATGCAGTTCCAAGTTTACATATTGGTTTGCCAATTTCCTTACTTATCCTAAATCGCCTGCATTGTCGTGAACTCGGAATTGAGATCAAAGATTGGAGACATCGTGAATTCGATATTTTTGTGATGGCCAATGTTGCAATCTACTTCTTTTCGATTCAATACCTCGGAATTCACTGGGTAGTTGACATAATTCCTGGAATAATTCTTGCAATCGTTTGCGCAATGTTTTGTCACTCCATGCAACCTATTCTTAGGAAAACAGCATTGAAAGATTGGAAAGAATTGCTACCTGGCCGTAAACAATCAATCTTCGCCGTTGTTTCTGTTTTGTTATTCAGTGGAGTTCTGATTTTTGGTGCAATAGATGGCCCTGGTACTGATGAAGATATACCCAATTATAGATTAGGTAATGGCGATGTAAAACTTGACACAATTGAGGTTCACAGTCTTTCCCACCCCGTTGGTGTTGAGATTCGAAATGTTGGTGAGAATCCTGTTGATGTAATGATAGTAGACCGAGACCAAGTCGTTCCTTATTCTGACAGGGGGATGATCGATTGGGACTCAATTATTTCAGATTCTACAACGGACTCTAACTTCATTCTATCATCACTTGCTGAAGGCGAATTATTGAATACAGAAGTTGAGATTGAGTCATTATTTGATTCATATTTGGTCCTACTTAGAGTATCAGAATCAGCTGATGGAATTGCCGAAGTCCGTATCACAATGGACTATGTTGATGACGAATTAATGTGGAGCGCGTTACTTGCCAGTTTGCCCTCTTTCATTATATTCGGAATCGTGGTTGAGGGATTGGTTAATCGTTCAAAGCAAATTGTAAGCGATGATATTGCCGATGTAGATTCCTGATAGTATTCCGCTTCCCATCCACAGTCCAATTCTGAATGGTGGTAAATGGCTAGTTTGTATCGAGATAGTACTACTAATCCAGAAAATGATTACTGGAACCATCCACACAAAGAAAAGAGCGATTGGAAAGTAAGAGATTGACATTCCGAGCCAGATGCCAGCAATCATCTCCACTTTTCGTTCAGTAGCGGAATCCGGCAGAAATAGCAAACCAATTGCCAAACAGGCACTAAGCCCAACTGGACCCATCAGCGATGACTCATCAAAAAAAGAGTGTTCGACTAGATATGGCAATGATCCAGTCACTAATCCCATTGAAAGAGGATAAAGCCAGAGGCTAGTAGGTCGCCTTCCGTCCCAATGCATGATAATATGCGACTGAAAGTCCCACATCAAGGTGCTGAATTTATGCGGAAGGTTTTCTTTAGATTTCAGGACCTCATCACTTCATGGCGAAGGGCCAGATAGTCGCGGGATGCCTTGCTCCACACCCTCCACACCTAGTTTATGCGGACAACCCGCCGCAAAATGAGGCGTATTCTGAGGGAGGTTGGGAAACACTTCGATGGGGTTACCAACGTCTCGCTAGAAAATTGAAGGATATTGAATATGATGCGATTGTAATCTTCACCCCTCATTGGCAGACCTACATCGGAACTCATTTCTTAGGTCTGCCCGAATTCAAGTCGAAATCGGTTGACCCGGTATTCCCGAATTTATTTCGCTATAATTACGATTTACAAGTCGATGTCGAGCTATCTGAAGCCATGCGAGATGCTG
>Ga0208749_1000107_pt1 | contig 19404 bp, 28 predicted proteins | sample Knorr_S15_td_DCM_FD_185601 | JGI IMG/M metagenome (GOLD analysis project Ga0208749, IMG submission 185601) | Marine microbial communities from Southern Atlantic Ocean transect - Knorr_S15_td_DCM_ad_63m_LV_B (SPAdes) (version 2) | ecosystem: Environmental > Aquatic > Marine > Oceanic | place... | reverse complement strand
ATCTATATACCATTACATCACAATTTTTTTTCGAGACATATAATAAAAATGCTGGACGAATCTTATGCCGTCGCACCCTCTGTTGAAAAACCAGAAGAGAAGAAAAAAACGAACATCGCCCCGTACGTGATGATTTTACTCATACTGGTGGCTCTCTTCGTTGCCTGGAGATTGTTCGGAAAAAATATCATTCATATCTAAATTCGTAACAAATATTATACCCACTAATAATTAAAATATTCATAAATAGTAACATGATTGCTTTAATTATTCTCCTGATTCTGGATATCTACATCTTATATAAGACAGGAAGTCATCAACATCCAAAGGAAATCGCCGGAAAGGGCAAGACCTGGACTGTTTATGGGAGCATGGGATGTGGATGGTCTCGTAAACAGTTAGAGTGGTTCAAAAAATCTGGTAAATCCTATAAATTTGTCGATTGCGACAAAGAAGGATGTCCCGGAATGGACGCTTTACCTACACTTATTAGCCCTAAAGGCGAAAAAATTGTCGGATATAGAGAAGTCTAAAGACCCCGGACGACGGACAACGCGATAGAGAGGATAAAGGCTTCAAGAAGCGTATCAACCTTTCGTAAGATGGAAACATGTTTCACCAGAGATTTGTTCCAAAGGAGCTTGATCAGGAATGTGCTGATGACAAGATTAAGCAAGAACAAAATAATGATGCGAGTACGCTCATTTTGGCTTCGGGTCTGGGAGATTTCCTTTAACATTTATTATTAGTCAATAATTTTTTTCTGAAGTAAACTTAAATGGCGAAGAATTTGCCTTTATCTGGTTCCGAAAAAAAATTCACCAATAGACGATGGGGGTCAAAGACGGGAATCGATAATAATAATTGCTACGCATACGCCGTAGGAGACTACGAAGCGTATCGTTGGCAGAAGAGTATTCCAGGTGACAGATCGGGTCTTTCAAATAAAGGCCACACATATACACACTGTACAAGTCTCCCAAAGAGAGTCGTGTCAGATAATCCCACCAAAATATACAAGGTAGCGGCGAACGAAAAGTGTAAAAAGGGATATTACAAAGTGATGATGTTTGTTAGTCCTGGAAGACCCACAAACTATATTAGAATGGGAGACTTCCACTTCTATAAACAACACGGCGTGGTTGAATATAAGGTGAAGGATGGAGATACGGTGGCGAGTTTAAGTAAATTCTTCAAAGTACCCGAATCGAGAATACGCAGTGCGGGTAAGGTAGAAAAGGGTAAGAGAATCGTTTTTAAAGCTAATGTATTTTCTCATAAGAGGGGATGGGCTACAGGTCCTCTTTTGAGTGATGCGTCTGGTAAATTGATTAAGGATCCTAGATATGCGGCGAGGAATTATCCTGGTTTAAATTACACAACCTATTGTAGTTCATTCTGTGTCCGCGACACTGGAATTAAAGTCGGAAAGACTCATCCCAAGGTCCGACAAAAGACTTCTAAGGTCTAATACGTTTTCTATATCAAAGTTGATGTCACATTCGTCCAAAAATCTCAACATTGCCTCGGACTCCGGCACGGGTACGGAATCTGAATTCCCTGTGTCGTTATTGGTAACTGTTATCGTTACTGTAAATTTTGAAACGTCAAATAGTTTCCTACACGTCGGGCAAGTATTCTTGCCCTTTTCTTTCCACTTATCTAAACATTCCGTATGAAATATATGCCCACACCTTAGGCGTGTATTTGATCTGGTCGATCTAACCTCTGTAAGACATATAGAACAGGGAGAGGACATTAAAGTATTGTTATAAGTTTTTTTCACATATTTTACGTGATTAATTTGTATCCGGTTTAATGAGACCCTTTTTCGCCTGCTCCTTTTGAAGTTGTTCAATCACGGCCGGGCCACCTTTCTGGAGAAGTTGTCGATAAGAATAATTATCCGCATATTGAACACCATTTTTTTGCATGATGTGGTTATTCAAGAGTTGTGCTGAAGAGTTAAGAGAATATTGACGTCCGTCTGCCATTCCGAGACGTTGCGACATGATCTTATTTACCATGACACTAGAAATTAATTTTTCGGTTTGTAATGGTTTTGAGCCACGAGTGATACCCATTGGCTCTTACCTTTCCGATCATGGTTTCAATGTCGTGACCCAGGAATATATTGAATGTATCCGTGTCTTGAGTTCGTTTAACACGAATTTTTTCATTCTGATTAATGTGCTGATTGATAATATTGTATGCGAATACGATCTCCTTGAGTGTCTCTGCGCCAGTTATAATGACCTTACCGGTACTAAAAATACTGGTTGTGATTTCTTTCATTTCTTCTGCCGGCCTGAACTTGATCTTCACCGCCGAATACCGATCTGGTTCAAAACTAATCTTGAAAATGTCCGAATGATTTTCAAAATGTTGTGCGACTTCCATGAGATTGACATTGTAATTCAAACTGAAATTACTATTTATCATAACGACCCGGAAAGAATCCAATGGTGTGGGCTTTTCAAGACCTATACAAATCTTAAACAAGTATTCCAGTTGTGTGATGATTCTCTTTGCGTCGAGGAGATCAGACGCCCCCGCAATCTGAATGGAACCGTTCGGAAAAATCTTCACTGACTTAACAGAATATTGATCCTCGTAGGTGAGAGTAATTTGATTATAGAAAGTAGTGGGCTTAATTTTCCATTCAAACCCATCAAAATCTGAACCAACGCGTCGAAGTTTTATGGAACCATTTTCTTCAAAGATCTTTCTGAGTTTTTTAATGTCTATTTCCCGTTCAAATTTGGAAATGATGGTTATAGTTGTAATTTTGATCCATGAAGGTTTATATTCATCTGGCATCTTCGATCTAAACTCATCGAGAGTTAAAAGATACGAAAATGTATTATTGGCAATGCCCGAGAACTTCATCGTTTTGACTTAAAATTTAAAGAAAACGATACAACTTAGGAACTCTTTAATGTCAGATTAATGAGTTTAAAAGAAAGAAGACACATCAGTTCATGACGTCATTCTTAAAGAGTGCATTGAATGTCGTCGATCTCGATTCTAATTTAAATTATGTGGAAATAAAATACACTAAATGGAATAGAGTTTTAGCTATATATGAAGATTTTACGGATTATTTATATACATCTAGTAAAGGTGATTGGGTAGAGATCACGTGTTCTAAACAAGATATCCAATATGAAAATTTTCTACAAACTATGGTTGAACAAACGGTCGAATCCACACAAAGAATGGCTTTGGTCGCTTTAGATAATCTACTTGCTAGACGGGATTTGGAAAGTCATGATATTATTCGTATTATGAATACATGTAAGATTGTAAATCCCTCGTTCAAAGTGCCATATATAAACAAAAAGAATACATGGCAATTGGAATTTGCGAAAGGATTTATTCGGGACTATTTACCCGATGCGATTGAACACTGTCTCTCTAAAAAACGATTACATAGAATATTTACCGTTTTGAAGCTAATCGACGAACGATAAGTATCAATGCGGCGATAACGACACAAATACATAAAATTTTTAATATAGTTGGCCTGATTTCATCATCGTCATCGGTAATAGGAGGCTCGAGACCCGTATCGATGTTTCTCTTTTGGATCGGTAAAGTCTTATCAACCTTCGGACGAGAGCACCAATCTAATGTATTATCACCTGCCCCAATGCCGTATTTACATATAGGACTTTCTTCCGGTTCAGCGACGCCCGGGGCTTCGTCTTTGATAGATCCCTCGAATTTAGATTTAAGTGTCTCGCGTCTCCCACCAGGCAAAGAAAAATCGTTCTGAACAAATGGATTAATCTTATCTATGGCGGCCTCGTCGTCGATCATACAAGAACTCATTATTTATTATAATCTCACATTTTATATTTTTTAGTTTTGACCTTCTGTCTGTGTTCTGACCACATTGTATCTAAATCAACATCAAGCATGTGCGCCAGTTGAAATAAATAACTAAATACATCCCCCATTTCCATCATAACATCTACACCCCTTTCCTTTTTTAAATTTGTCTTCTTAAACGTCTTCTTATATTGTCTGATAGCAGATGCCAGTTCGCCCACCTCCTCTGTAAGAAGAAGCCATACTGTATCAACATTTGCACGGTCCCAGCCCTTTGATTTACAAACCCTCTCGGTCTCATCTTTGTAATAATTTAAGGTGGCCATGGTACTTACAGATGTATAGTTTCATAACTTTAAATGTTTGTAGATAGTAATAATGTCAATCGCAACTAGACTTGCGAACAATAGAGGAAGAATGGCAATTGGGTCTATCATCTGTCTGCTTATTATCATCGGTATCATGGTGTATCTCAGGAGAATATCGGATAGAAACCTCGAGAGTGAATATGCTGAATTTTACGAAAAGAAAGAAGACGCCATCCCCGACGAGGAAAAGGTGGATTTAGATGACATGTTCTCACTGAAGAAAATACAAAAATCGATTATAAAAGATGCAAAAGACAAAGGAGTTACGACAGCCGGGTTTGCCCAAAGTATGGGTATTCCCCCAGAATATGTGAAAGGATCGAAAAAAAACAAAAATGTTCGTAAACAATAATAATGAGTCTTTTGTCTGTCAATAACTATAATGAACTCAGTAGATTACAGGAAATTTCTAATTCACTGAGTTTGTACCCAAACCCCATCAATGTTGCCCAAGAGACTACAAATCTTACTATAGAAACTATACAAGGTATATTGGATGGTTTAATGCGCCGCATCAATAAAATGAGTACGCTTCCAGATGATGTAAAAATGATCATTGGTGATATGGATTCTGATAATTTACATAAATTAACATGGCAATTGCGTCGCTTACATACCTATCTGTGAATTTTTGGGAATCTTCATGCCAACTAAACTCGTACTCGTTGGCCTGTCCTCTGGGTTGGCAATGGTCTCCGAATCTTTCAAATAGTCGATATACTGCGTAACACCCGTTTGAATTTGGGATAATGCGGTATGTATGACTTGCTCGTTAATAAACTTAACTTGTTCATTTACCTTATGATAATGATCACCACTGTTATTTATAAATGAAACACGCATGATTCCATATAAATCCTGGTCATTCTGATAATCGATAGCAATACCGGTCTTATTTTTGAACGCCTGCCTGATACCCCGCTGAAGAACGTTTCGGTTAAATTCCGAAAAGAAAAGCGTGTTCAGGGGAGTCTCTTTTTGGCTGAGTGAATTGAGATTCAAGTTATCACACATTTAATATTAGTGAACAGTTTTTTTTCGAGGAGTATATTAAATGATAACTGGAGCCGACTTCGATAAGTCATTTAATGCCAAGGTCAAAAATTTTGAAATGAAACCGGCATCGGACGCCGAGCCATTTATCGGTTCGTATCCGCCTGTCTCTCGTCCGGGTGATGCTGGCCGTTTTTTCGTGAATACCAGTTCCCTGGAACCACCCGCAGTTGAACGTGTGGGTGCCGTTCCCGTCAAGGAAAAGAAAAAGGGGTGGTGGGGAAAGAAGTAATATAAAAATAATAAGTGAAATATAGTAATAGAAGGATGAAAGTTATAAAACGTTCTGGTCGTGAAGTTGAGATGAGATTTGACAATATCACTAGCAGAATAGATGTCCTTACGGAGGGGTTATCTAATGAACTTGAACCATCGAAGGTTGCGCAGCAGGTATTTTCGTCATTATATGACAGGATAACCACCCAAGAAATAGATGATCTCTCGTCGGAAACTTGTATAGGAATGATTACCAGTCATCCAGATTATGAAATCCTAGCGTCTCGTATCGTAGCGAGTAATATCCATAAAATATGTCCCAATAATTTCCATTTGGCAATGAGAAAGCTCAGCAAAGCTAAAATTATAACCGACGAAGTTCTTCAAGTCGCCGCACGGGTCAAAGAAAATATCAAACACGATAGAGACTATGACTTTTCATACTTTGGTTTAAAAACACTCGAAAAATCGTATCTCCAACGCATTGACGGTAAATTGGTTGAAACTCCCCAGTACATGTTCATGCGGGTCAGTATAGGAATCCATGGTGATAATGTAGAGAAAGTTCTGGAAACATACGATTATATGAGCCGGGGAATGTTTATACACGCAACGCCCACGCTGTTCAATTCGGGGACGCCCCGACCTCAACTATCTTCATGTTTCCTGGTGGCCAACAAAGAAGACAGCATCGACGGGATCTATGATACAGTCAAGGAGTGTGCCCAGATATCAAAATGGGCGGGAGGAATTGGCCTTCACTGTTCAGATATCCGTGCAAACAAATCTCACATTCGTGGTACAAACGGAACTTCAGATGGAATAATTCCCATGTTAAGAGTCTATAACGCAACCGCGAGATATGTCAATCAAGCGGGACGTAGGAAAGGGAGTATAGCCGTTTACCTAGAACCATGGCACGCCGACGTTTTTTCGTTCCTTGAATTACGACTCAATACCGGCGAAGAAGAGGCTCGTTGCAGAGATCTCTTCTTGGCTCTCTGGATCCCAGATTTGTTCATGAAGAGGGTGGAAGAGGGTGGAAATTGGAGTCTTTTCTGTCCGGATAGAGCTAAGGGTCTTTCGGATGTGTATGGCGAAGAATTTGAAAAATTATATGAAAAATATGAAAGTGATGGACTGGCCACAAAGACTGTACCCGCCGAAGACATTTGGCGAGCTATACTAAAGAGCCAGGCAGAGACGGGAACACCTTATATGCTATACAAAGATGCGTGTAACAAAAAATCTAATCAATCTAATCTTGGTACCATTAAATCATCAAACTTATGTACGGAAATCATTGAACATACAAGCCCGGACGAAACAGCTGTGTGTAATTTGGCGTCCGTCGCCCTTCCCAAATTTGTCAGGGACGGTAAATTTGATTATTCGGAACTCCATACGACTATTAAGATCATGACTAAAAATTTAAATAATGTCATCGATAGAAATTTTTACCCAGTTAAATCTGCGGAACGTTCTAATATGCGCCACCGTCCAATAGGACTAGGTGTTCAGGGATTAGCAGACGTTTTCTGTTCTCTTCGCCTTCCGTTTGATAGCGAAGAAGCGAAAAAAATTAATTCGTATATTTTCGAAACTATATACCACGCCAGTCTTGAAGCGAGTTGTGAATTAAGTGATGAACATGAACCATATTCATCATTCAAGGGGTCACCAATTTCTAAGGGTATCTTACAATTTGATATGTGGGAAACTGAAGCAGAAATCCCACACTCGGGTATGTATGATTGGGAAGCCATGCGGGAACGAGTAAAGAAAGGGGTGCGTAACTCTCTGTTGGTAGCGCCAATGCCCACGGCATCTACCGCCCAAATTCTCGGGAATAATGAATGTTTCGAGCCTTACACAACTAATATATATCTAAGACGAACATTGGCGGGAGAATTTGTGGTGGTAAATCAGCATCTAGTCACAGAACTCAAAAAATTGGGTTTGTGGTCAAAGAAAATGAAGGACTTAATGGTAAAATCTGGGGGTAGTGTTCAGTCTATCACGGATATCCCGGATGATGTTAAAAAATTATACAGAACTGTATGGGAAATAAAAATGAAAGACATAATCGATATGGCCGCGCAGAGAGGTAGATATATAGACCAATCCCAATCCATGAATTTATTCATGGAAAGTCCGACATTATCTAAAATTTCCAGTATGCATATGTATGCCCATAAAAAGGGTCTCAAAACTGGTATGTATTACCTAAGAAGTCAAGCCAAAGCCCGCCCTATACAAGTTTCACTAGAGCCAGATTGTGTCGCATGCTCGGCTTAAAGTTTTAAATATAGAATAGTATAGTGATGACAAAATTCGTTGATGTATTAGATACTATAAAGATTGGAAATTTTGACAAACGACGAAAACTTGCCATAACAACAGAAGATGGTAAGGCATTACGGATGACAACGCCTAGGATGTATATGCCATTTGGATTGAGTGGATTTGTTCCTGACGTGGGACAAACCAAATGGAATATAGATTTCAATATGATGGGATATGATGAAGAGGGTAATAGTGTGAAAAAATTTTTTAACGTTCTTCGGTCGATTGAAGATAAGATTATAGATTCAGTCGTGGAACAGAGTGAGGTTATATTTGGAAAACAAATGTCAAAGGAAGAACTCATTCCTATGTTCAATTCCAATATAAAGGAAAGTCCCGGACGAGAACCTAAATTTAGAGTTAAAGTCGACACAACACCCGAGAATGAAATCAAGTGCATGGTGTGTGATCCGGAGAGAAATGTGCTAAACGATGCCGTCATGAACGGGTTGTATTCAAGAAATTCGGGTGTATCAATTGTAGAATTGGTAAGCGTGTATTTCTTGAACAAAAAGTTCGGATGTACGTGGAAGTTATACAATCTAATGGTCTTTGAACCACAACGATTAAAGGGGTTCCAGTTCGTTTTATAATCATTTATTCGCTAACAAAAGAAGGTGATAGACCTTCTGAGCTTCGGCCAGTAACTTACCCTGAATCTTCATGAACTCCTTTGGATCCTTACCCATATTCATCTTGGCAACGCGAATAGATTCAAACCACAATGCGAGGCTATCTGCCATTATTATATTAGAGAGACAAAAAATCTCAATCTAAAATGTCCGTTTTTAGATTGAGGTTATCATAGACTAGAAATACTTAGGAAATTACAATTCGTTTACTTGCTTAACTTTTCCATCTTGGCGATCTTCTTTTCGTAAGCCTTGGTGCCTTCCTTCGGTTGAAGAGAGAATTTACCCTTCTTCGGCTTGAAAATCTTAACCATCGCCGCCTTACCTTCTGACTTCATGCGAACCAGCGCCGATTTAACGGCCTGCTTGCTCTTGATTTGGCCATCCTTCTTATCCAAAACCAAATCCTTCTTCTTGAGACCACCGGCGGTTTGGTCTGCTGTGCCATGTAAGACTTCCGCTCTGCTACCGATCGTCATTTTTATATATACATTACACTGTGAAAATTTTTTTCACATCCAAAATATTAATCTTTTTAGATATCCTAGAAAATGGAATCTGTGTCTTGAGACGCTCATCATTCAAAATTTCTGAACACATTACGGATTTGTGTGCCTGTAATGCCATCATTTCTTCATCCACACTGGCAAACTCCTCCGTTCGTTTATAAAACAATTTTTTAACATAGACGGGCTTCGTTTGTCCAGATCTATGACTTCTTCCAATAGCCTGTAACTCGGTTGCTGGGTTCCAAGAGGGAGACATGATATAAACGCGCGTGGCTTGTTGTAAATTAAGACCCTGACCACCAGATTTAATCTGAATTATGAATACCGCATTCGGGGACGCCTCCTTAAACATTTTAATCTGTTCATCTCTGTTCTCCTTTGATACAGTACCATCAATTCTAAATACAGGAATGCCCCTTTGTTTGAGATTATCTTGTATATGTTTCATTTCGCCCATAAATTGGCAAAATACGAGACTTTTCTCTTCGGGGTGACTTTCTAACATGTTAAACAGTGTTTCCATCTTTTTTGTCTTACCCGTCCAAGTTTCAGCTTCAACTCCATACTGTTTAGCGATACCAGAGAGATACATCTGTGGCCATATCATACACTGTCTGGCTCGTAACAAACATTCCAAAATAATCATATTCTTAGCATTAAGGCTGACAGCATTCTTAAAAATTTCACGTAATTTATCCTGAATATCCTTAAATGCAAAATTGTACAGATTTTTCTCACCTTCATACATATCCAATTCAACGTTTTCAAAATGACACACAGGTAATTTATGTCTTATATCCATATCAGTCACATCTGTCTTAGTTCGGCGCAAAATATACAGCTCTCTTATCTGTTCCGTTCGTCCCTGAATTAAAGCCTGTGGAATTCCAATAAACTTGCACAGTGAAACGAAATCCTTCATAGAATTGAAAACGGGAGTACCGGTAACGACCCACCTGATCATAGCATCCAATTTACAAATACTCTTGTATGTCACGGACGATTTATTCCGAATTTCGTGTGCCTCATCCAATACAATTCTATCCCATTGAATTTTGTGTAACTCACTATACTTTGTAAGAACAGAATACGGAGAAATTACAATATCTGAAGAATTCATCATAACCAAATTTTCCTTTTCATTGCGTTTTGGGCCATCAAATACATGAACATTCAACTGAGGTGCGAATTTAGCTATCTCAGTCTTCCATTGAGTGATAATAGATTTGGGCACGACGATGAGGGAACGACCCTTAGGATTGCCTAAAATAGTCGATACCACCTGTACTGTCTTGCCGAGACCCATTTCGTCACATAAAAATCCACCGCGAGAACCCATGTTTTCATTCTCTCTGCGTAGCATCCACATAACTCCATCAGTTTGGTAAGGGGCATATAAAGATCCATTTAATTCCCTTTTGGCGCGAATATATTGTATGTTTACTGGATTTTCCATTTTAAGTTGTGTTTTACAATACAATTATTTACTTAGGGGGGCTAATCACTGATATAAGTGTCTTCCGGATCCACCTCAATCTCACACGGAATTACCTTTTTCTTACGAGGTTTTCGTACCTTGGGTTCGGGAACTTCTATTCCGTGTTCTCTGTGATGTAAAACCTTTTGCCAGAATTCTTCCATGACTGGAAAGTATTTTTCCCACCATTCTCTGTCCCTTTTAATATTAACAACGGTGAATTCCTCGGGTCGAGGCCAATTTGTTTCGGCAGGCTTATATTGTATGAAGTCGGCTTCCTCCAGGTCGAGTATCTCCATGCACATTTGAAGTTGGGGCATGTAGTGAACCGGAACGTCTCCATTTCCAATATCCCTCGACATGGGGCATTTGATTTCAACCAATTTACCAGATTCACTCACACCATCAGGACTTCCACCTAGCCAAGTATATTTGGGGTGGGGACACAGTCCTATCTCATGTACAACTTCATTATGACGCTGTTCGTACAAAATACGAGCTTCATCTTCATATTTCTCCCCGTGTCGGGTGGCTTCGTTTCCGGTAAAGACGGGTCCTTTACCGCATTTTTTTAATAGAAGATCGAATGGGGTTTCATAGTGATTCAAACCTATCGCCGTTGCACAGTCACTAGCAGTAAGCATATTCCCACGAAGATCAAGCCATTCTTGGGATTTCTGGGCGGCATACTCGCGTTCAATGAGTACCTTGACATGTGGATGCATTTATTAAATATAGATTCTATCTTTTAACTTATTATCGGATAATTTCTGATTCATCCCTAAATTTATGTATTTTTACAGAATTAGGAGGACGGCCCGGGGGCGGTCGAGGCGGCGGCGGAGGCGGAGGCGGAGGGGGTTGGTGATGTTTAATCGGAGGTACATTTGCCACGTTAGATTTCGGTAAATCACCGCCCCCAAATGCGGGTAAGAACACCGAGCGAGCGGCATTTTGTTCCGCTTGTTTTTTACTCTTCGCGTATCCCTGTCCGAGTTGTCTATTTTGAACAATAGCCCCGATCACAAATACTCCATTCTCTTGTGATAAAACACGATATTCGGGAAGTTCATAATTGTTTGTCTGGCAATATCGCATGAGATGATCCTTAAAGTTATCATCTACCATGATACAGTTCAAATCGATGAATTCGGGATTCTCATAAATCCCCAAAATGAATTGTTTTGCGTGAAGTAATCCACAATCCATATAAATCGCACCAACCAATGCTTCAAATACATCTTCGAGAATTTTCGGATTATTGTTCCATTCATTTCTCATTCCCTTTTCATCCATTAAAACAAGATTATTCAAACCCAATTTTAATGCGATAGACGCGAGAGTTTCAGATCTAACTAATTTGGTCCTAGCCTTCGTTAAAAATCCTTCTTGCTTCTCTTCAAATTTATCGAAAAGCCATTTAGTTATGACGAAACCCAATACACTATCTCCCATGAATTCGAGAGTTTCGAATGATTGAGTTAAGTTTTCATGTTCTTTTAACGCGGATTTATGGGTAAATGCCTTTTGGTACAGAGATAGATCTTTTATCTTTGTACCAACAAGTTGTTCTATTACTTGTTGGGAAACATTCATGTTTCTTTGTTATTTATTAAAAGGTAATTGTTTAAGTTACTTAAATCCACCCCCTTAGACCACTCGGGCATCCTGGCTTATATGAGAGTGCCAGGAGTGGGGTTCGAACCCACGCGCACATTGTGCAGTGGGTAGTTTGCACGAGGCATTTTTTATTTTTTTTTTTGGTTTCCCGTTGGCAAATGGAGACGGAGATGAGATGAATAAGTCGCCATTGCTCTATATTAAAACTCTGAATACCCAAGAACTTATGCCTTCTTGGCGGCCTTCACGTAATGCGGAGAAAGGAACTTTTGCAAGTTGAGGAACGTGACTTGAACATCGCCCGGCTTGAGGAGTTCCCGAAGCTTTTCGTCCATGATGAGAACGCGTCCATTGTCCGGGTGCTTCAAACCGTGTTCGGTAATGTACTTGGTGAGAAGCTTAGTGACTTCACTTCGGGAAACCAATTCTCCCGGCGGAAGACCAATAAATTCACGAAGTTGATCCGTGATTTCTTGCTTGCGGTTGAAACCGTTGTTAGCTGCGCGCGCGGCAGCCTTGGTTCCGTCCGGGTCGTCCTGTTTAGCCTTGATCTTGCGAACAAGTTTAGTGAGCGACTTAATGTCGGAGCGGAGGGAGGTAATTTCAGTTTGAATTTCTTCAAGAGACATCTTATATCTTTCCTACTAGTTTCATCTTTAAGTGGATTAATGAGTTTAGGTCATATTTTGGTAACACACGTATGCGCAATATAAAAATGAGATTATATTACTTACGTTTTCTGACATTGAGAGCTAATGTACTGAGAATAACGAGGATAATTAATACGTATAAAACACGCTTAATGTTCTTTCTGAGATCGTAACGAAATGGTATGAATATATCATCTGTTATGGCAAATGGTGGCCTACTCTGGACATCCTTACATTGACCAGGACATCCCCCGCCCGCACAGCACGAAGCCTCGCATGGAAAGACCTTATCGCCATACCTGTAACCACATATTTGGTTATCATAGGGATATTTCTTACTTTTATATGCGTAACATTTACAGTCAGCTATTCGATCACACTTAGAAGAACTGCAGTCCATATTTATATATTACAATATTATAATGGATACAAACGTTTACTCTGAGGCAGTCATCAGAAGATTCATGAAAAAAAATATGTTTATGGATGACGAAACATTGATTCGACATTACAACAAAGACAACCTGTCAGGGTACAGGAACAGACTCGCTAGAGTTCATAAAAAGGAAAGTCTTGAAAAAATGATATATGCCGTAGTCACAGATAGTATCCGAGACCTTGTCTATCAAATGATTGGAGAAATGTCCGATTATCTTCGTAAAATGGGAGATTTGGTTATTTCTGGGGGTGAGGCGTTTAATTTGTATATTGATCGCGCAGACAGAATAGTAACCGCAGATATAGATACTAAATTCGTACCGAGGCTCAAATATGATAATAAATACTTTGGAAAACTCCAAGCTATCAAATTGATAATTTGGGATAAATTGGGAGAGATTGCGATGCGATATGACAAGAAAATAAAGGACAGATTGACAAAAAAGAATAAAGTATTCAAGTTTCTCGGTTTAGGATTTCCTGAAAAGGGTCCATATGTCACAAGAAGATATATGTTGATTAAGAAGAAAAAGCTTGACAATGGTCCAGAACCCTCCAAAAAGGATGTTTTTATTGATGTCGAGTTGTTTTCTCTTGATCTTAAACTCAGGTACTTCTCTCCAGCTAAAGGTAAGATAGAAGAGAGTTTATTGGGTGGAATATTAGATATGCCCCTCATGCGTCCGGGTGAATTTGGATATGAAGTAGTAGAGTCCCAGAAGAAGGGTGTCACATATAAATCCAATGGTAAAATGATTCGCGATCCTAGAATTTCTGTCGCTGGTCGTAGGTTTCTGATAGATGATGTATATTTAATGCAAAAATTGGGTCTCCGGCCAGAAAAGAAAGAGAAGGACAAACAGAGACTTCTTAAATTGAGTAAAATGATATCTTCTAAGTTCAAACTTAATTCGTCTAATAGTCTCGAAAGTATATATCATCGCGTCCATAAATTCCCAATGACAGCGGCGAGGAGAATGAAAACAGATGGGGTCGTGAGTATGAAAACCGCGGAATCTATAAATCCTAAAAAGTATATGGGATATACCACCGAACCAAGTGCGACAAGACTGGGAAGACAAATGGTATATGGACTTAAAGCTTCCTTAAGAACCATAAATGTTCCACAATATACAAAAACACACGGTTCCTATCGTTTTAACTCAAATACCCAGTTATGGCGCAAAAATACACGCAGTCAGTATATTAAAAACGAATACACACACAGGCCGGCAAATGGTATAAATTTACCGGACGACTTAATCATCTCCAAAACGTTATATGGATTTAATCCCAGGAGAGATGGATGGGTATCGAAAAAGATATTGTCCCGTTCAGCACAAATACCGTTTGTTGGTTTAAAGAATTGAGAATATAGTTATATACAATGTTATACGGCGAACCGACCAAAGACGAAGACGGACTCCGATGGGTAAAGACCACCACACCGGAAAAGAAAAAGGTTTATATTCAGCTTAATAAAGTGAAAATCGAAAAAATTGAAGGCGATGAAATTACTATCAATCTCGTCACAGATGTAAACGCCGAACGAATTGCGGCTGTACATGACATAAATAAACAGGCCGCCAAGGATAATAGTGAATCCTGGTTTGGAAAAGTTGTTTCAGAAGGAACGCTGACAAAAGCATATACTACAGGAGCTACCGATAAATTAACCGTCGATCGAATCGAGGCAACCCGGGTCTTTACGGCAGATCAGGAACAGACCGATTTCGATTCTATCATGGTGGATTCGGAGTGTGCTGTCATCGTTGAACTATGTGGTATTTGGTTCGGTAAGAAAACTTTTGCACCAGCCTGGAACTTAGTCCAGGTCAGAATTTCTCCTCCGCCGCCCCAACCAGAAGAAACATACCCAGAACAATATGCCTTCAAAGATGAATCTGAGGATGACCAATAAAAAAAAATATGTTTATTACATAGTAAAAGATGAAGTTCCCGCGTGTCCCCGAACAATTGATCTGGGCTACTTTGGCACTCATTGTCATGTTTGCGATCTATCAGTACACCACGAATACAAAGAAATCCGACTACAGCGTTGAAGATGCGTTGTACGCCCCGGCTCCGGCGGGTGGCAAGGCCACCAAGTGTGGTATGAAGGCTGGTACGGGTCTCGCCTCTTCCCTCCTCCCGCGTGAGGTTGCTTCCAAGGCCGATTTCGGTGAGTTTAAGCCGGATGACGTCCTCAAGGGCCAAAAGAACTTCCTCGAACCGCGATCCCAGGTTGGATTCCCGGAAAGTGTGGGGGGTGCTCTTCGTAATGCGAATCAGCAAATCAGAGCCGACCCGCCGGTCTCGAAGAAGGCTTACGTGTGGCAAAACAGCACCATTTCCGCCGATACCATGCAGCGTGATTTGTAAACACTTAATTAAAGATATTAGATTAGATTAATATAAATGTCTTCTGAAGCCCCTAATGTTCCAGAAGAGCTTTCGGCAAACGTCTCAAAACTTGTCGAATTGAATAAACAGATAACTGAAGCAAAAGCTGATATCAAAGTCCTAACCACAGCCGAACGGAAAATTAAAGATTCCATAAAACGACTGATGGTCACTCAGGGTATTGATACCATTAACCTCAGGCAGGGTAAAATCGCTCTTAGTACGACGACACGAAAGGGAACTATGACCAAGGTCGTCATCAAATCTGGCATTAACGCTTATTTCGGTGGAGATCCGGTCAAAATCGAAGGATTAATGAATGCTATCCAGGATCAGATTAAAGAGAAAAGATCTACGTCTCTCAGAATAACTGGGTTAAAAGAGAAAGCCCCTAAAAAAGAAGAAACAAATTGATTTGAAACTATAAACGACCGATATGGTTTGGTCTCAATACTTATACGAAGGAACTCATGGAACGGAAGTAGATCCAGACGAATCCAACGATACCACATTCATCGAAGAGGATGAATATGGTATTCAAGAATGGGAGTTAGAATATGGTGAAGAACTCCATGAATTGTGGGATATGGTACAACTCCTATTGCGCGATGCATGGATAGAAAAGGAAATTCTATATCAAACCGATTATTGGGAATTTGTAGAATTTTGTTTTGAAAACTCATGGAATGGGCATTTTCAAAATAACACCGTCAATATAGTATATAGGGATAAATTATATTATATATGGAAAAAAATGAATGAATATACAAAAGATATGGGCATCCAGGATCAATTCTGGAAAGGTGCCAATTTCTCACATTTTATGACTTTTGTTAAATCCAACTCTGAACCCCAATTTTAAATATTAATACATAATAAATGTTACCTGACATAACAACAAAAAAAGTTGCGATTCCAGCCACGTTATTCACACTTTTGTCGCCGGGAATGCTTTTAACCACAGACGGTAAGTCTATCAAAATTTCAAATGGAAGTACTAACCAACAGGCTATCTTATTTCATGCCCTCGTTTTCTTCTTGGTCTATTCCATCGTGGCCAAGTCGTTAGGAATCATATTAACAAAGGGTGACCTTTTGGTCACCACGAGTCTCTTTATTGCGCTTAGCCCGGGTCTCCTTTTGACCATACCGGGTGGCAGTAAGGGTATTATCCAATCCGGACAAACGAGTCTTCCGGCCGTTTTCGTACATGCATTGGTGTTTTCTATCATATTTGCGTTATTACGCAAAAGATTTCCTCAATTCTATTAATAAGATGAAGTATTTATCCATCGGGCCAGGTGCCATGGGTATTTATGCGTTGATCGGTGCCCTCAAGGGTCTCGAATCAGAACTTCACGAAGTCCAAGAAATCGCAGGAGCGTCTGCGGGTTCAATATTGGCATTATTTATGGGGTTGGGGATGTCTATCGATAACATCTTAGATGTTTCTTTAACTGTAGATATCTCCGAATTTATTAAAGTAGACATACTTTCATTCGTTAATAAATTTGGTTTCGCAAGCATCAAAACAATTAGAAAAAAATTAATTGAAATATGTGGTCGCAATCCTAAATTTAAAGATTTAGAAACGAAAATTCACGTAGCCGTATTCTGTTTAAATACGTCACAAACTGAATATATTAGCAAGGATACACACCCAAATATGAGGGTAATAGATGCCGTGTGTATGAGTATCGCTATACCGTTTTTATTCGAGGCGGGAAAATACAAAGGCAAGACCTATATAGATGGAGGAATAATAGAAGACGTGCCGTTGACTCCATTTTTAGACAAGAAGCATCACGAAGTGGTATGTATGAAATTGGACATGAACACACAGTTTCAGGATGATATTAGCAACCCAAAACAGTTCGTTGAGTGTATGATTATGGCAACAATTAGAAATAGAGCGACTCATTATAATAATAGTTCCAAAATGATAAATATTAATGTAGGAGATACGAATATATTTGATTTCAATATGGATTATGATGCTAAAGTTAAACTCTTCATGACGGGGTTCGAAGCAGTATAGGACTCTGTGAAATTATTTATTGGTCTATATTATAAAGTGTGCGAACATGAACGCATGCGACCCAGAATTAGAAATTGAAAATTTAAGAAAACTCGCCAGTCGAAATGCTGGTCGAGAGATTAAATTGACACGTAGGCAAATATGTAAAGCTTATGAAGATGTCCAGGAAGGTAACCTTCCGTTACCGCCATTAGTTCTTAGTAGAGACAGAACTCACATGGTGGATAAGAAATCGCCCCTCAGATTGAAGGACTATGACGTTTTGTTCAAGTCTTCGTCTAAATTGGCGGCCATTCGCAGAATTGCCAGAAAGGTTGGTCTCACCAAGTTTGATGGTATCACGAAGGCGAAACTTATCATGAATATCAAAAATAGACTTATGTCTTTAGATATTCACGAACCGATAATATTGGCGAAGACGCGCGCCAAGAAGACCGCTAACGGTGAATTTTCTAATAACACCGTTTCCAATGGAAACAGTGCGTATAATAACACCGCAACGTCTGGTAATTCCGTGAATAACATGGGAAATTCCGCGTACAATAACAGCGGTAACAGCGGTAACGTGGCGAACAATTCCGCTAATAACACGGGTGGGAATATGAATGCCCCCGTGAATTCTACCAATAACGCCCCGGTGGGAAATACCAATAATTCCAGAGCCCCGGCGGCGGGGACTTCTGTGGCATTCCCCAATAAGGTAAGCATTACCGGAACACCCAGGTTTTTAGGTGGTGGGGGTGTTAAATACGGCGGAGGAGGTGCGGTAGCGAGGTACAACGCACCGGTCGCTGGTAGAGGTATGTATAATCAGCAGACTAATCCCGTCGCGCCGGTTCAGCCTGTGATTGCTCGGCCCCAGCCAGCTCGTCCGTTAATAAGCAATAGTAAAGCGGAAAGGGAGAGAAAAGCTAGGTTAGCACAAGCTGAGGCAGATTTAACAAAATTGAAGAGTGAGAGAAATGCGATTTTAACCGAACGCAAACAATTGAAGAATTCGGGAACCGGTGGCGAGGCTCTTCAATTAAAAAATGCCAAAGTTTTGAAGGTGGAAAAGCTCATAGATGAAAAGGAGAGAGAAATCGCCGAATTGAAGAAACCCTTACCTAAGGGTCCGGGGATATTTGGGCGTATGTTCGGTGGTGGTAAAAAGAAGGCGAACACTCCGAGAATGAACGCTCCGAAGACGAACGCTCCGGGGAAGACGAACAATGTCACTCCGAAGAAGACGAACGCTCCTAATGTTCCGAAGAAGCCGAACGCTCCGGGGAAGACGAACAATGTCACTCCGAAGAAGCCGAACGCTCCTAATGTTCCGAAGAAGCCGAACGCTCCTAATGTTCCGAAGAAGCCGAATGTACCCGCCGCTCCCCCCGTTCCCGGAAGACCAACGGCTAACAATCTCGTCAAACAGCGTAAGGTAATCACAATTAAAGCTCATCTCAAAACCAAAACCAAATTAACAAATGTGGAGAAGAAGCAGTTTATGAATAAGATTACTAAAAATACGAACGTCGAGGTCTTGAAAAAAGAGATTAACGCGGCTAATACGGCTAAACCGAATGTACCGAAGAAGCCGAACGCTCCTAATGTCCCTCCGAAGACGAACGACCCGAAGAAGCCGAACGCTCCTAATGTCACCCCGAAGCCGAACGCTCCGAAGCCGAACGCTCCGAAGCCGAACGTGCCCAATCCGGCGGCAAAAAAAGCGGCAAAGGTTTTAGCCATAACACAATACGCCAAAGCCAAACAAGTATTTACCAATGACGAAATTAAAACGAAGTTCTTAAAGAACGTCACTGCGAATACTAATGTTGGTG
>Ga0208749_1000106_pt1 | contig 19755 bp, 20 predicted proteins | sample Knorr_S15_td_DCM_FD_185601 | JGI IMG/M metagenome (GOLD analysis project Ga0208749, IMG submission 185601) | Marine microbial communities from Southern Atlantic Ocean transect - Knorr_S15_td_DCM_ad_63m_LV_B (SPAdes) (version 2) | ecosystem: Environmental > Aquatic > Marine > Oceanic | place... | reverse complement strand
GAATCGGATTTCCAAATATACCGGTAGTAGGATTACCTAAAATTTTCAACATTGCATCTTCGGTTACGGAACTTAAAACATTTTCCCATTTCTTAGTTTCTTTATATACTTGATCCCAAGGAAGATCTAAAATTTCTGAAAGAAATCTTTCAATAATCCTACGCCTTCTAGAAATCATCTTTGCTAGGTAGGATCCTTTCTCAGTAAGAATTAATTCATCAGTTAACTCTATTAGCCCACTATTTTGCATTCTTCCTGTAACTTGTGAAACATTTGCTCTACTGACTCCTAACCAGTCAGCAACACGTGTTTGTTTTACTTCTATTCCTACCTCACTTAAATGATATATTGCTTCAGCATGTGAATAAAAAGAATTAGGTAACTTCTCAATTTCATTTTGAGGAAATACATAAGGATTATCATTATTCATATGTATTTATGTTAACACTTGTTAACTTAAATCGAAGATGATTTTAAAAAGCAGGACAACCAACAGCGAATGTAATACCAAAAAATATTAACCATATTAATGGTTCATATTTTCTTATTAACTTAGGATCTTTTTGCACTATTAATATTTTACTATTTTATGTATAATATAAGTAATATGATGTGTCCCTATGCTTATTTGCTAGCCGGATTTATGTGGTTTATTCGTAATGGTGGTAAGTTCGTAATGAAATCTTTTAGCTACAAAAGATTGATTAAGTCAGCTACTTCTAACTAGTTCTTCTAAAAGATTAATCGTTGCATCTGAGTCATTTAAGCAAGGAATATAAGTCATTTTTTTACCCCCTGCGTTAAAGAATGTTTGCCTTCCTCGAATATCAATTTCTTCTAGTGTCTCAAGGCAATCAGAGATAAACGAAGGACATAAAATCGCAATATTATCTTTTCCCTCTGAAGGAAGTTCAGCCAGTCTTTTATCTGTAAATGGAGTAAGCCAACCTGGTCCAAGTCTTGATTGATAAGCAACTTCCCATTGGTCTTCTTTTAGGCCAAGTTTTTCAGCAGTTAAAGTTGATGCAATTCTTGTATGGGACCTGTAGCAATCTTTTGAGCCATCATTTTCAATCTCACAACACGCATTTGTCGAAAAACAATGCTCGCCTGTTTCATCTGTTTTTTTAGCCTGTCTTCTTGGGATTCCATGGTAACTAAATATAATCTTATCAAAAGAATCTAATTCCAAATGAGGCTTTATGGTATTAGTTACTGCTTCTATATAATTTTTATTGTTATAAAAAGGCTTAACAAAAATTAGTTCAAAATCATTTGCAATACTTGTTGCAACATCTAACGTTTCCAACTCTGTTGTGACTGTTGTTGCCATGGCATTATGAGGATAAAGAGACACTACGTAGATTTTTTTAATATTTTTATTTTTAAAATTCATTAATGCATTTTTAATGCTTGGATCTTCATATCTCATTGCATACTCAACATTCCAACCAGTCTTTTTAAATAATTTTTTTGATATTTTTTTTGTTGAAATAATTAAAGGAGAACCTTCTGATGTCCATATTTTCTCGTAAGCCTCCAGAGTATTCTTTGGCCTAAAGGGGAGTATGAACAGGCGCAAAACTAACTGTTGTAATAATTTAGGCAAATCTACAACATTGTCATCCGAGAGAAAAACTTTTAAATATTGGCGTACAGATTTTTTGGTTAGTTCTTTGGGAGATCCTAAATTAATTAAAAGAACACCTTCATTATTTTTAAGAGACATAAATAAAATCATAAATGATTAACAATCTAATATTAAATTATTAGAAAAATTTTTTTTAAAATTAATTACCGTTAACTAGAGTTGTTAACTACTATTAACAAAGTTAAGCAAAACAAAAGGTTAAATTAAAATGAATAAAAAATTAACAGTTACTTTAATTGCTTTAATGATGGTTTTAACAGCTTGCTCACCTACAGCAGGAGAGCAAGGACCAGCAGGAGAGCAAGGACCAGCAGGTCCATCAGGAGAAGTATCACAGGACGCTATTGATGCAGCAGTAGAAGCTGCTTTAACAGAAGCTCCACCCGAAGTTGGCGGAACTTTAGTTATCTATAGTGGTAGAAAAGAAAGCTTAGTTGCCGATATCATTGCAGAGTTTGCTGCGACTTCAGGAGTTGAAGTTGAAGTAAGATATGCAAAGAGCCCGGCTCTAGCAGGTACAGTAGTTCTTGAAGGAGCTATTAGCCCAGCAGACGTATTCTTTTCTCAAGATCCTGTCAGTCTTGGCGTAATTGCCAAAGAAGGATTGTTTGATCGACTTCCTGAAAGCGTTCTAGACAATGTTCCAGCATGGGCAGTAGACAAAAATGGATACTGGGTTGGTACATCTGGAAGATCAAGATCTCTAGTTGTTGACACAAGAGATGTCACTGACGCAGAATTGCCAGGTGATATTTATGGTCTTGCTGATGAAAAGTTTAGAAATAGATTAGGTTTAGCACCAACTAATGGATCATTCTTAGCAATGGTTGCATGTATGATCGAATCAGATGGTGAAGAAAAAGTTCTAGATTGGTTAACAACAATAAATGGTCTTGGATACGGAGAATATCCTAAGAACTCACCACAAGTTGCTGCTGCAGCTGCGGGTGAACTTGATATTGGAATGATTAACCATTACTACACATTAAGAGTTTTAGCGGAAGATTCTTCTGCTCCAATTAAGAATGTGTACCTAGATGGTGGTTGTGGAGCAATGGTTATGCCTGCAGGTGTTGGAATTTTGTCCTCAAGCCAAAATAAACCAGCAGCTATGGCATTCGTTGAATTTTTACATTCAAAATCAGCTCAAGAGACATTTACAAATACAGTATACGAGTTCCCTCTTGTTGAAGGTATTGAGCCAAATGCTTTGTTGCCAGACATTAATAGTTTGAACTCTCCTTCAAACTTGAACTGGTCAGCATTAGCCTTATGGCAAGAAAAAGCTGTCGAATTGATTGCTCAAGCCGGATATTAGTCCATCCGTCAATATCAACATAAGCCAAAAAATTCTGGTCAGAGAAATCTGACCAGAATTTTTTCTTTTAATAATTAATTTTTTAATATATTCTTAAATAAGTGAAAACACCTAAACTTTTATTAACAACCAATGTATTAATCCTCTTTTTATTTTTAATGCCACTTTTTTATTTATTTTGGAGATTTGTAGATTTATCTAGAAATTTATCTCGTTTTTTAAATTCATGGGATGTATCAACTCTTTTAATTAATACTCTATTTCTATTTTTTGCCGTTGTTTTCACAAGTCTTTTAATGGGTCTAACAATATCAATTCTTACTGTTAGATATAAATTTCCTGGATCCAAAATTTTATTTAGTTTGACGATTTTACCACTTGTGATTCCTTCCTATATTGGAGCTTTGACATATGTATCTGCTTTTTCTCCAAAAGGTTTGTTTGTTGAAATATTTTCTAGATATGGTTTGTCTGAAATTATAGGAATAGAAGGCTTTGTTGGAAGTTGGATTGTTTTAACTTTATTTACGTATCCTTATGTTCAGTTAATTTGTAGTAGTGCCTTAAGAAATTTAGATTCAACAGTTGAAGATGCTGCAAGGTCTTTAGGCGTTAAAAGAATAAAGATGTATACAAGTGTGGTTATTCCAAGGTTAAAAAAGCCAATGATATATTCTTCACTTTTAGTTGGCTTGTATGTTATTTCTGATTTTGGTGCTGTTTCCTTAATGAAATATGGAACAATGACAAAAGCCATTTACTCTTATTATGTAATCAATATAAATGGTGATCCAGTAATTTTTTACTCTACGATTTTGATTGTTCTTGCATTAATCATAAGTTTTGCCCAAAGGGGTAGCGAGATGAGTAAGTCAGCAAAAGTGTCTGGTACACCAAGAGAGCCAATTAGGATTGAACTTTCAAAAAGAAGCAAATATTTGGTTTTATTATTTTTTGGTATTGTAATATTTTTTAGTTTACTTTTACCTGTAGGCGTTCTTTCATATTGGTTGATTAGGGGTATATCTAATGGAATTCAGATTACTGGATCATTAGCAGGTGTTGCCGGTTCTTTAACTGCGGCAACAGTAACGTCCTTTTTTGCAATGGTTATAGCAACTCCAATTGTTGTGATGATCTCCCAATATAAATCAAAATTTGGAGATTTATTTGAAAAAGTTACACTCACGCTTTATGGACTACCACACATTTCAGTGGGGATTTCGATGTTATTTATTACAATAAAAATTTTCCCCTCAATATATCAAACTTTCGTAACACTGATAATCTCATACTTAATTGTGTTTTTACCACAAGCTGTTGGAGGGGGACAAGCATCAATGGAACAAGTAAAAATTTCTTACATTGAAGCAAGTGCTGGACTTGGATTATCAAAATTAGCTACATTTTTTAAAGTTACTTTTCCTTTGATTTATAAGGGACTTCTTGCAGGAGCTGCTTTGGTATTTTTATCCACAATGAAAGAGTTGCCACAAACATTACTATTAAGACCAACAGGTTTTAGTACTATGGCTGTAGATATTTGGTCCAATGCGTCAGAAGCATTGTTTACTCAAGCTGCTTTTTCCGGATTTATTTTGTTAGCAATTAGTGCTTTTCCTACATATATACTTAGTACGAGGAATTTAGATAACTAATGGCATACGATAATTTAATTATTAGAGCTCGTTCTATAACTAAATCTTATGGATCAGAAAAAGTCCTGTCCGATTTTAATCTTGATGTTTGGAATGGTGCAATAGTAGGAATTTTAGGTGTCTCAGGTTCCGGAAAGACTACAGCTCTTAGACTTATAGCTGGATTTGAAAAACCTGATACTGGAATAATTGAAATGCGAAATGAGATTATTTCTAGTGATGAAATTTATTTACCACCTGAAGAAAGAAATGTTGGAATGGTTTTTCAAGATTATGCACTATTCCCTCATTTAGACGTAAAAAGTAATATTGCATTTGGACTATCGAAAGATCAAATTAAAAGCGGAAGGTTGGATGAAGTTATAAATATGTGTAATTTAAATAACTATAGTGCCAAACTACCACAAGAACTTTCTGGTGGTCAACAACAAAGAGTAGCTCTTGCAAGAGCACTAGCACCAAATCCCGAAGTTATTCTTTTAGACGAACCCTTTACAAGTTTGGATGCACATATGGCTAGAGATTTAAGAGATGAGGTCATGTCGCTTCTAAGGGAAACAGAAACAACAGCTATAATTGTCACACATGACCAAGAGGAAGCACTTTCTGTATGTGATGTTGTAAGTGTTCTTGAAAATGGAAGCGTTATTCAAAGCGCAACTCCACAAGAAATCTATTTAAATCCAGTTAGCCAAACGGTAGCAAACTCTGTTGGCGATCCAAATATACTTAAAGGATTTTCCGTAAATGGCATGGTGGAGACTTCTCTGGGTACTTTTGTTTCTGCTTATGATGGTGCATTAGATGTTTCAATTAGACCAGAATGTATTGAGCTTAATTTAAACACTGAAGGAAACTATGTAGTTAAAGAATGTACATTTTACGGACATGACCAAGTTATTTCTTTTCAAAACAGTAAGGGCGAGGTATTTAGGGCTAGATCATTACCAAATACTATATACGAAGCTGGTGATAAAATTAATATTGAAATTTCTGAAGTAACTACTTTTCCATCAAAGTTTTGATTTAATATAAGCAACTCTTCCTGCCAAAGATTGAAGTTCAATTTCTAGTTCCGAAAGCTTTCCTGATGCTCGTGAAAAATCTTCGCCTGCTATATACTCTCGTGAATTAGCAAGAGATTTTATCAGTGTTTCTAAATCAAACATAATTGATTCTATTTCAGAGAAAATTAGTTGTTTATCCATTATTTAATATTAAATTAAAAAATGAAGTTATATATAAGAATTCAATAAAGGGGAAGTATGGATTTAAAAATTAAGAAACTTAAAAGATTTAATATCATTATGGGAACCGTACACCTAATACAAGGAGGTTTGTTATTTTGGCTTGGAACAGTTGTAAATTCAGATTTTGTGGTACCAATAACCTTAACGCAACTTGTTGGCATTGGTTCACCTGAGGATCCTTCAAGCTTTGCTTTAATTCCTGAATTAGAAATTTGGACTGAAGTTACAAACTTTGGACCAGCAGTAGCTACTTTCTTACTTGCATCGGCTGTTGCACACTACTTGATTTCAGGACCTTTTTATAACAAATATAAAGAAGATTTATCAAAAGGAATTAACAAAGTTAGATGGATTGAATATTCAATAAGTGCATCAGTTATGATTGTCTTAATTGCCTTGCTTGTTGGAATTTATGATATTTGGGCTTTGGCTGGAATATTCTTCATGAATGCTGCCATGTGTTGGTTTGGATGGATGATGGAAGTTCATAATCAATATACAGAAAAAGTTGATTGGACAAGTTATATTATGGGTTGTCTTGTGGGTGTTACTCCATGGATATTTATATTTATAAATTTAATAGGAGATGGAGTGGCAACTGATTCTAACCCCCAAGGAGTTCCACAATTTGTAGTATGGATATTTGTGAGTATATTTTTATTTTTTAACACATTTTCTATAAATATGATTCTGCAATATAAGCAAGTTGGAAAATGGAAAGACTACCTATACGGTGAGAGAGCATATATCTGGCTTAGCCTATTAGCAAAGACATGTCTTGCATGGCAAGTCTTTTTTGGTACCTATCAACCAAATTAAGAAACTTACTTAATTCTCCTACCAAAGAAAATAATTAATAGAAATATTAAAAGTAGCCCAATATAGGACAGCGCCATTATTTTTTATTTCTTAATTTTCTTATAACAAAAAATATAAATCCGATTGGTATAAGGATGATTGAGATCGATACAGAAATTCCAATAATACTTTCAGTCCAACCTAAAGCTCTTTGCACATAATAATTCCAAGAAAAGAGTGATACACCAGATCCTTCCCTAATTTCTAATGTGAGCGTAGAAAACGATGTAGAGTTTTCATAAAATTCTTTTTGTCCCTCGAGCATCTCAATGTCTTGATTTATATACCTTAATTGAGACTGAACTTGAAGTTTGTCAGAGGTAGAAGTTGCCTCATCTTTAATATCTTGTAATGCTTCTTTTTCACTATATAAAGATTTAAGTCTTGAATCAATATCAACAACATACCGAGTTACATCATTTGCATTTGAACTAATGCTCGTAAAACTAGATAGTTCTTCAACTTCAGAAAGAAAAGCTTCAAAATCCTCAGCAGGAATGTTTGCGGTTAAGCTATAACTTTGAAGTCCTTGATAATTAGTAGAAAGATATGTATTTGAGATATTTCCTTCGTAACTTTTTACCATATTTTCTACACTTTTAATTGTGCTATTAAAATTCGACGAGCTTACATCAGTGCTGGCATATGCAGTTTTGATAATATAATCTCCCTGGGAAGTTGAAGAATTTGAAATTGATTCTGACCTACTTAAAGACATATCCTCAACCCCTCCACCTATAAATGGTTCTGGGTAGCCCTCTGATTGAATTCCATTATTACTACAACTAATAAAAACAAAAATAAAAACAAACAACAATAGTTTTTTACTCATGGTTGTAATTATATGTATTTCAAAAATTATGAATCTCTATAATAGGAATTTTTAATTCTTCTTCAGTTAGTCCACCGTGGTATCCCTTTAGTTCAGCTTGTAAATGCTTTGGGTAGATTATGTGATTTTGCTCAAGAAGGAAACAATAATCTGGATAAAGCGATTCAATATAACTATTACCAGGTTCTTTTAAGAGATGTTTCAAATCAGATCTATTAATAAGTTCACCAGGTATGTTTGAAAAAACCTTTTCAACTTCACCTCTAGTTCCATTTATATAAACCGACCGTTGGTCTCCATATATCTGAATACTATTTTCGTAAGATAAATTATGTCTATTCTCAACTGGAATATTACATAACCCATGATCAGCTGAAATTATTGTTGTAGTTTTTTTGTTACTTGCTTGAGAAATTCTTTCAACCGCTTCTTCAAATTTTTTTATTTCAAGTTCCCACTCAGCAGAATAGACTCCAAAAATATGTCCAGCAATATCAACATTTGGATAGTAAATAAAATTAAATCTATTCTCTAAAAAGGATGCTTCTGAAAGCATCTCTATTAAGTCCTCTATCGTTTTATAAGGAATCGTACTACTTTTTTCATATAGGAAGTTTGATAATGAACTTCCTACTAAGTTTTCTGGTTGAAAGTTAGAAACATGTGTATTGAATGATTTAAATTTTTTCCAAATAGATTCTTGATTTTTAAAATGATCATTATTTAAAAGTAATTCGTTTTCACTGTTCCAGTTAAGTGCATTAATCAGACCAAAATTACTTTTATCGTACATGTAGTAACCAATAATTCCGTGGTCAATTGGGTGACTCATCATTGCAAAAGTAGTAAGTGCAACATTCGTTGAAGAGGGAAATGTAGTATTAATTATTTTTTTTATATTGTCTTTTAGGGAAGTTTCAAGTGACATTAAATTTTCATAGCCAAGTCCATCAGCAAGAATAAAATTAATTGTTTCTGCCTCTTGAATCTTCTCAGTTAATAGATTCTCAACAGAATTTAATTTCCTTCCGTCATTTATGACAGTACTAAAAATTTCTTCTGAAAGTTGTAAGAGGCTTGCTTCTTGTAAAAAATTTTTGTTAATCACTTATAAAAATCTTACAAAAAAATTACACTGAAGTTTGAGAAAAAACTAAACTTTTTAGAGGCTGGACTAAAGTATTAAGTATGATTTCTTATTTTCAAGATTATGTGACCATAGCAGCAGTGCTAGGATTTGGACTTTTTTTGGTCGTGCTTTTACTTGGTGTAGCATCTGTCCTTAGGCCTAATAAGCCTTATGCAGAAAAGCTCCAAACTTATGAGTGTGGTGTAGATCCAGTAGGTTCTGGATGGAGCCAAACATATGTAAGGTACTATATATTTGGTTTACTATTTGTAATTTTTGATGTAGAAGCAGTATTTATATTTCCATGGGCTATCAACTTGGAAAAACTTGGCTACTTTGGATTAATTGAGATGTTTGTTTTTATATTCATTTTATTAATTGGTCTCATATACGCTATTAGAAAGGATGTACTCAAATGGGAATAGTTGATAAATTTGGTCTTCCAAAGCCAATATCTTCTGTATTCAATTGGGCTAGATCATACTCACTTTGGTATTTTCAATTTGGGCTAGCGTGCTGTGCAATTGAGGTTATGGCAGTAAGTGGGCCGAGACACGATTTTATGAGATTAGGAGTCATTCCACTACCCGCATCTCCGAGACAAGCCGATTTTATGATTGTTGCTGGAACAGTAACAGATAAAATGGCCCCATCAGTTAAAAGGCTCTACGATCAGATGCCAGAACCAAAGTATGTTATTTCAATGGGTTCCTGTTCAAATAGTGGAGGTCCGTATTGGGATTCTTATTCAGTCACAAAGGGAGTTGACCAATTAATTCCTGTAGATGTTTATGTCCCTGGATGTCCTCCAAGGCCAGAAGCACTTCAGGAAGGAATTATTCTTCTTCAGAAAAAAATTCGTGGAGAAGACATGAAAGAAAAATGGACAGAAGTCCAAACAGAGCCAATATAAGATGGAAGATTTTTTAAGTAAAATAAACGAAAATTTTATCAACACGGATGTAGAATTTGAAACAATCAACATCAAAGTTGACTCATCACAGTGGGTCGAGACACATCAAAAACTTAAAGATGAATTTGATTTAAAATTTTTCTCATGGCTATCCGCAATAGATTGGGATAATGAAGTTTCTATAGGAGAAGCACCAAAGGAGAGTGTCTCACCAAGTTTTGAAATAATTACATGTTTGTCTAATGTTTCCAATAATAATTTAGTTACTGTATCAACCACGATTAGTAAATTGGAGCCAAAGATTACTTCTCTTGTTGAAATATATGCGGGTGCTAATTGGCATGAGAGAGAAGCGTATGAAATGTTTGGAATCAATTTTGAAAATCATCCAAATCTTGAAAAATTATATCTTCCTGATGGGTATGAGGGAAATCCTATGTTGAAGTCTTTTGAATTAATTAGTAGAGAAGTTAAGCCTTGGCCTGGCGAAGTTGACGTAGAAGGAATGCCAGAAGAACCAGAAAGTGATGAGTCAGTAGATGGTTAATACATTAGACCCACAAAATTTTAACAATTTTTCAGAGGCATCTGTATCTGTAGAAATTGAAACTGAAGACATGACACTCAACATAGGCCCTCAGCACCCGTCAACTCATGGAGTCCTTAGATTGGTTGCAAAGGTAGATGGTGAAAAAGTTTATGATGTAAAACCTGTTCTTGGGTACATGCATCGCGGCTATGAAAAACTCGCAGAAGTGAGATCATACCCCCAAATCACAACACTTGTTAACCGTATAGATTGGGTTGCAGGATTTTCTAATGAAATTCCATTTATTGCTGGTGCAGAAAGACTTATGGAAATTGAAGTACCTGAAAGAGCTAAACATATCAGATTAATCCTTACTGAGATGGCTAGGATTTCTTCACATTTTGTATTTAATGGAGCTTACGCTCTTGAAGTTGGTGCTTTAACACCAATCTTTTATGCAATGGAAGACAGAGAGAGAGTTTTAGATTTAATTGAGTCAGTAACCGGTGGTCGATTTCATCCGAACTTTAATCGAATAGGTGGAGTAAAACCAGCGGCTGGATCAGGTCCTACAACAAAAAAAGACATCCAAGATTTACCTGCTGGATTTTATAGGGATACAAAAGTAGCAATGCAAAAAGTAATAGAGGCGGCTGATCAATTTCAAAATTTAATCGGTGGAAATGAAGTTTTTAAAAAAAGAACAAAAAATGTTGGTATCTTAACTGCTGAGACTGCAGAAGCCTTTGGAGTATCCGGACCAATACTTAGGGCTTCAGGAGTGAAGTCTGATTTAAGAACCCTAACGGATTATTTGCCATATGATCAATTTGAATATGACATTCCTGTTGGTGAGAATGGAGATTGTTATGATCGCTGGGATGTCAGAGTCAAGGAAATGGTTGAATCGGCAAAAATAGTTTTGCAAGCAATCGACTCAATGCCTTCTGGCCCACTACAAGCCAAGGTACCTAAAGTTATAAAAGTCCCTAAAGGACGTACATATGTAAGAGCAGAAAATCCAAAAGGAGAAATGGGTTACTACATAGTATCAGATGGCGGGTTGGGACCATATAGGCTTAAAGTTAGAACAGCTTCATTCAGTAATATCTCTATCCTACCTTTGCTACTTGAGGGCGCTTTACTTCCAGACTTAATTGCCATAATGGGTAGTTTAGATTTTGTTTTAGGGGATGTGGATAGATGACAGACGTATTAGTCAAGGTAGGATTTCTTGCATTAGCTGCATTAAACGGTGCAGTCATTTTTACAATTATGGATGTTAAAGGTGCTTCATGGATGCAGAGAAGGCCTGGTCCATTACATGTAGGACTTAGAGGTTTTATATTTCCTCTTGCGGAAATACTTAAATTTGTTCAAAAAGAAGACATAATTCCGACTGAAGTGGACAGGCCAGTATTTAAATGGGCTCCGGCTTATGTTATGGTTTCTTGTGTTGCTCTTTTTGCAGTAGTTCCAATGAGCCCTACATTGGTTGTTGCAGATTTAGAATTAGGTGTTTTCTTTGCACTTGCTATAAGTTCTCTCGGAACTATAGGTGTATTAACTGCTGGCTGGTCATCTGCAAATAAATATTCTTTAATGGGTGGTTTAAGAGCAGCAGGACAGCTTATAGCGTATGAACTTCCACTTATACTTGCTGTTGTAGGAGTAGTTATTCAAGCTGAAACAATGTCTTTAGTTGGCATTGTTGAAAAACAAATTGAATGGGGCGTACCTTTTGTTGTTGGTGGTCAGGTAGTTGGTTTCATAATCTTTATGGTTGCAGCGACAGCAGAAATGATGAGGGTACCATTTGATATGCCAATTGGTGAATCAGAATTGACTATGGGATTTATGACAGAATACTCTGGAATTAGATTTCTTATTTTTTATATTTCTGAATATATGAATATGTTTATTTTATGTGCAATTGCTTCAACTCTATTTCTTGGAGGTTACCATGTTCCACTTTTGCCAACGGAATGGGTAAACTTTTATGGACCTGTGGTTTTATTAACAAAGACTGTCATTTTAGGATTTATATTGGTAGCTGTAAGGTGGTCACAGCCAAGATTTCGAGAAGATCAACTTCAAAACCTTGCTTGGAAAATACTTATTCCTGCATCTTTAATTAATATTCTTGTAACTGCAGTTATGAAAGTTGGATTCTAATGAAAACATTTAAACCAAAAGTACCCGGATTCTTAGTTGGAATAAAGATAGTAATTGTCAATATGCTTAAAACTTTATCTCCATTTCATTCAAAACCGAATGTTAATTATCCATTTGAAAAAGAAAAAGTTGCTCCAAGGGCACGAGGTGTTATTGCTTTAGATCAAGAAGCATGTACTAGCTGTATGTTATGTGCGCGACAGTGCCCTGATTGGTGTATTTATATTGAGGGCCATAAAGAATTGCAACCTCCTTCAAAACCTGGAGGCAGACAAAGAAGTAGAGCTGTTCTAGATAGATTTGATATCGATTATGCACTATGTATGTATTGTGGAATTTGTGTTGAGGTTTGTCCTTTCGATGCTTTATTTTGGACACCTGAGTACGAGTATTCTGAATTCAATATGGGTGACATGCTTCATAATAAGGAACGTTTAGACGATTGGTTAAAAACTGTACCCGATACTGAAGGCCTAGAAAGTTAAAATGGAAATTTACGAAATCGTTACATACTTTACTTTGTTACTTCTTCTATTCTCAGCAGCAAGAGTAGTTACAACTTCAAATGTCATTCACGCAGCAATATCATTAGTTTTCACCCTTGCACTTACTGCAACTCTTTTCTTACTTTTATCCACACAATTTGTGGCATTGGTACTAGTCCTTGTTTACATTGGAGCAGTTATTGTTCTATTCCTTTTCGGCGTAATGATTACAAGAGCTCCATTGGGTAAAAATGCTGAGTTAGATAATGATAAGAATAAATTAATTGGTGCCACCATATCGGGTGCAATATTTTTGCTCTTTTCTTATATTCTTATAAATGGATTTGATGGTGAAATAGTAATTACATCTGGGTCTTCAACTGAACTTCTTGGAGAAATTTTATTAAGTCGTTTTGTTTTTCCTTTTGAAATAGTTTCGTTTGTTTTATTAGCTGCATTAATTGGCGGAATAACTTTAGCAAGAAAAGATGAAGCCCTTGTTGATGAGGATCAAGTATGATAGTTCAACCAGTACTTGTAACAGCTGCCGCTCTTTTTTCTCTGGGAATATACGGCATTTTGGTAAGACGTAACGCGGTTATGGTTCTTCTTTCAATTGAGTTGATATTAAATGCAGTAAATATTAATTTTATAATTTTCGATTCAATGCTTGCTGATTCATTAATGCAAGGCCAAATTTTTACTATTTTTATAATTACAATAGCTGCTGCAGAGGTTGGTATTGGTCTAGCCATCGTATTGATGCTTTTTAGAAATAGGCAAACTGCTAACATAAACGAATTTGATTTGATGAAATGGTAAAATTTGATGCTAATTTATTAGCAGAGACAGAACTTGTTTACACAGATGGTGGTATCTTAGCTGAGTTTTCTTGGTCTTTAGTAGTCCTTCCTTTTGTAGCAGCACTACTGATTACATTTATTGGAAAATATCTTCCATATAAAGGTGCTGAGATAGCACTTGGAACAATTGCCCTTATATTTATTTACAGTGTTTCACTTATGTTTATTCATATCACAGAAGGTGTAGCAAGTGAATTTTTTGTCAATGTTGGAAGCATAGGTCAATTTGATATCGAATTTGGTTGGGTGGTAGATGGGCTCTCAATTATGATGTATTTTGTTGTCGGCACTGTCGCCCTGCTCGTATTTATTTATGCTACAAATTATATGGAAGGTGAGATAAGATACACTTTCTTCTTTACTTCTTTAACACTGTTTGCTGGAAGTATGTTGGTATTGGTTTCCTCACCTACATTAATACAAATTTTAATTGGCTGGGAGCTGGTAGGAGTATGCTCGTATTTACTAATCGGCCATTACTGGGAAAAGAAAGATAATTCATCAGCAGCTATGAAAGCTTTTATAACAAACAAAATTGCAGATATTGGATTAATGATTGGAATCATTATATTGGCTCTCAATACTGGAACATTAAGAATTTCAGAAATCCTATATCAATCAACACACGATTATGAAAAATTATCAAAGGTAGCCTTTGCTGCAGCTATTTTGCTTTTTATTGGAGCCATGGGCAAAAGTGCGCAATTTCCCCTTCATGTTTGGTTACCTGATGCAATGGCAGGTCCAACACCTGTATCTGCATTAATGCATGCTGCAACAATGGTAACTGCTGGGGTTTATTTACTAGCACGTATGTTTCCTTTCTATAAATCAATGGCTCCTGAAGCATTAGATATTGTTATGCTGTTTGGAGTTATAACGCTATTAGGAGCTGGCCTGATAGCTATTGTTCAAGATGACTTAAAAAAAGTTTTGGCATATTCTACCGTAAGTCAATTAGGTTATATGGTTGCTGCAATTGGATCTGGAGCATACACTGCAGCATTGTTCCATTTATGGACGCATGCTTTTTTTAAAGCACTCTTATTTTTAGGAGCTGGGTCAGTAATTCATGCTGTCCACAGCAATAGCATGCTTGAGATGGGTGGATTAAGAAAAGTAATGCCAAAAACTTTTACAACTTTTATTATCGGTACTGTTGCCTTGGCTGGCCTTCCACCATTTGCAGGTTTTTTCTCCAAAGATGAAATTCTTGCTTCATTTAACCATGAAGGTGAGACTACTTTTTTCTTCATAGCTGTTTTAGGTGCTTTTATAACTGCCTTTTACATGACAAGGGCAGTATCGTTAACTTTCTTAGGAGAATATAGAGGGCATGGTCATCCTCATGAATCTCACAATATGATGACTACTCCGCTCTTAACATTGGCAGTTTTTGCTATTGCTTCTGGGTGGGTAAACATACCAGGTGTTTACACAGGCTTTACTGACTGGGTGACAACCAGAAAAACAAAAATAGTCGAATACCATCCTGAAAGCTTTGACTTATTTGCATTATCAAGTGGTTTGATTGCAGGATTACTTGGAATAGGATTAGGTTATTATTTATATCAATTGCAAGGCAGTGCTGAAACAGGAGATGACAAAATTAAGATTCAGCCTGTGTGGACAGTATTAGAAAATAAATACTACTTAGATCATTTCTATTTTCGATTTATCATTGATCCAATAAAAATTAATATATCAAAAGCCGTTGATAAATTTAATACAAATGTCATTGATAGGTTTATAAACGGTGTTGGCCAAATCGCTTCATTATTAGGAGGAATTGTCTATAACAATTTAGATCAAAATGGTATTGATAGATTTCTAAATATGTCATCAAGTGGTACAGATAGTTTTGGCGGAAGGGTTAAACTACTTCAGACTGGAAGAACCCAACAATATTTAATGTTATTTTTAGGTGGCGTAGTAACAATTAGTTTATTAATTTTATTTATTATATAGGAGGAAAATTGGAAATATTAACAAATGGGGTAGGACTATCTGCAGTAGTCTTTTTTCCTTTAGTCAGTGCATTGGTTATAACACTTATTCCAAAGAGCCAAGAATTTCTAATTAAAGGATTTGCATTAGTTTCCTCAATAATAACTTTTGTCTTCAGCGCTTTACTTTTGTTGGAGTTTGATTTTTCATCGGCTGATAAATTACAACTAGGCAATAAAATTTCTTGGATTAAGAGTATTAATGCTAATTATGAAATAGGAATAGACGGAATCTCCTTACCATTATTAGTATTGTCAACCTTTATTACAGTGCTAGCAATTATTTACTCTATAGAGCACTTACCAGAACCAAAAAGTCCGAAAGGATTTCTTGCTTTAATACTTGTTCTTGAAACTGGAATGAATGGAACTTTTGTTGCATTAGATTTGATATTATTTTTCGTATTTTTTGAAATTGTACTACTACCAATGTATTTCATGATTGGTATTTGGGGAGACCGAACTGTTAGAACAGTTGCGGGTTTCAAGAATCAGATTGAGACAAGACTGTATGCAAGTATTAAGTTTTTCGTATTCACTTTATTTGGCTCTGCTTTTATGCTTCTCGGTTTCCTTGGGCTTTACTACCGTGGAAATAAAACCTTTAGTATTCCTGAATTAATCGAACTGGGGTCAGCAGGTGCTTTTACAGGTACTTTTGCAACACTCGTTTTTGCAGTTCTCTTTTTAGGTTTTGCTGTAAAGGTGCCAATGTGGCCTTTACACACGTGGCTCCCTGATGCTCATACAGCTGCACCTACAGTAGGTTCAGTTCTTCTTGCAGCTATTTTGCTTAAACTCGGTTCATATGGATTTGTTAGAATTGCAATACCAATTCTTCCTGAACAAGCAAAAGCATGGGCACCTGCAATTGCAATTTTATCTGCTATTGGAATAATTTATGGATCATTGGCCTGCTTAGCTCAAACTGATTTGAAACGTCTCATAGCTTTTTCATCTGTAGGTCATATGGGTTTTGTCATGCTAGGTATTGCATCTTTGACACCAATAGGTATTAACGCTGCAATGATTGGAATGGTTGCTCACGGGGTTATTACAGGTTTGTTATTTTTCCTTTCTGGATCTATGGCACACACTTACCATACAAGAGATATGGGAAGGTTAGGTGGAAATATGAAACTTCTACCAAAGACAGGAGCTTTACTTGGGTTTACAGCTATGGCATCATTAGGACTTCCTGGTCTTGCAGGTTTTTGGGGTGAATTCATGGCACTCTTAGGTGCTTACAATCCTTTAGATGGTTTAAATGTTACTGTATTTAGAACCTCTATGGTGGCCGGTGCAATCGGAACGGTTTTAACAGCTGGTTATTTATTATGGATGTTACAAAGAGTTAACCTAGGAGAACCATCAGAAGAATGGATGGATAAAGAACTTCACGATGCTGACGCATATGAACTAGCAGCCTGGATTCCACTTGTTATATTGACAATTTTAATTGGAGTTTTTCCAAAATTAATTTTCGGAGCTACAAATGACGCTGTAATTGCAATGTTATCTAAAGCTTTTGGGGGTTAAAAATTTCTATAAATTACTTTGCAATATCTACTGAACTTATTGTAGTTTTTACAATAGTTGGTACTTTGATTTTAGACCTAATACTTCCGAGAAGATCAAAGTATTATGTAGCTGCTTTCGCACTTTTAGGCACTCTATTTTCACTTGCACCTCTTGTAGTCCAGTGGGTTAACTATACAAATCCAATATATGCATTTGAAGATAGTTTTGTTGTTGATAAGTTTTCTATTATTTTTAAAGGCCTTTTCATTTTGATAACATATTTAACATTTCTTCTTTCAATTAACTTCATAGAAAGTGATAAATACTATCAAGGAGAATATTACTATCTTTTGTTGAGCTCTCTCTTGGGCGCACTCATTGTCAGCTCATCTAGAGACTTACTCACCATTTTTATTGGAATAGAATTAGCATCCACTCCAATGTTTCTTCTCTCTGGTTGGAAAAAAGGAGACAGGAAGTCTAATGAAGGTGCTATAAAATTTTTCTTACTTGGTGTACTTTCAGCATCGTTGATACTTTACGGATTTTCACTTCTCTATGGTTTAACTGGAAAAATTGTTTTTTCTGAAATATCTACATTTATCATTAATGGAGCACTTCAATCCTCTCCGGTGTTATTGCTAAGTGCAATTTTGGTAATTTCGGGATTAGGATTTAAAATTTCTATTGTCCCCTTTCATTCATGGGCACCAGATACATATGAGGGAGCACCTTTACCTGTAACCGCGTATTTATCTGTAAGTTCTAAAGCAACTGGTTTTGTTGCGCTTATAATTTTGCTCACAAAAGTCTTTAGTAGTGCTGGTGAAAGCTGGGGAGTAATTTTGGCAATTATTGCCGGACTAACTATGACGCTTGGAAATCTTGTTGCATTACAGCAATCCAACCCAGTTAGGCTTCTTGCATACTCTTCAATTGCACAGGCAGGTTTTATATTAGCTCCACTTGCTGTTGCCGGTATCACAGGTAACTTCCAAGATGGAATATTTGCTAGTGTCACATATCTAATTATTTATGCATTTATGAATTTAGGTGCATTCCTTTCTGTTCAATTATTTAGTAATCATGCAGGATCAACTAATTTTTATGAATGGGGAGGAATAGCAAAAAAATCACCTATTACAGGCGTCTTAACAACTATTTTCTTTTTTTCCTTGGCTGGAATACCCCCACTAGGTGGTTGGTTTGCAAAATTTGTTGTATTCAGAAGTATGCTCAGTACGGGTGAACCAATAGGTTTAACACTAGGGATCGTTGGCGCAGTAAATGCTGTTATAGCTTTGGTGTATTATGCAAGAATTTCAAAAGTTATATGGATGGATGAGTTGAAGGATGTAGATTCAGAAAATAGCTTTCAATTTGAGAGCCCCTTAAAAGTAGTGGGAGTTTTTACTGTGTTAATAACATTCATTTCTGGAATTTTTCCAGGAATTTTTAGCTATCTTGGTGAAGTTTCATCAATATTCTTTGGCAATTAAAACTTGTCAACAGCTAACTTTACTTCTTACATTAAAAGCAAATATCATAAGAATGAATTTATATATTTTGATACCTTCATGGAAGAAGCACTTTATTCTGAATTAGGTTTTTTTAATACTGATAATGTGAGATCTTCAGAAAAAGGAGATTTTTTAACATCTCCTGAAGTATCAAAATACTTTGGAGTAGTTATTAGAAGCTGGATTGATAGTAAAAACTTCCATGAAAATATTGTTGAATTTGGGTCGGGCACAGGTTCTTTAATTGACCAGATAGGTTTAAAAAATATAACTGCAGTTGAGCTTTCTAGTACTGCAAGAAAAGTGATTCACAACAAAGGAATACTCAGTGTTAAATCTTATGAGGATTTAAATATTTTGAGTGCGGACTTGGTTTATGGAAATGAAATATTAGATAACATTCCATGCTCAATAGGTGTGTATAAAGAAAATGACTGGTATGAGAAAGTAGTTGATATTAGTAAAGATGATTTGAGCTATGCTTATCAACCGATAAGAGATGAGCAACTGAATTGGATTAATTTAAATAAAATTGAACCTAATAAAAATTACGAAGTAGAAATTCAGACAAATATTGATAACTTAATTGCTAATTTAGTTAGTAGGTTCCAGCCAAAAAGTTTTTTATTTTTTGATTACGGTTATGAACAAATAAACAGAGAGAAAAGAAAGTACAAATCTCTTTTAAGGACTTATAAGAAACACCATTTATCGGTTGACCCTATAGATGATCCTGGAAATGTTGATATAACTTATGATATTAATTTTTCTGCGGTAAAGGAAAATTTAAAAGCTCTTGGTTATAACGTATCTCTAAAAAAACAAAGGGAGTTTCTGTTAGAAAATGGCTTTAACGATATTTATGATGATTTAAAAAACCAATACATAAGTCTTGAAGGCATCGAAAGATTAAAAATAAATTCAGAACTTAATGGTTTGAAGGCAATTCTTGACTCCAACGGCTTAGGCGGCTTTTATTGTTTAATTGCTGAAAAAATATAAATTTATGTTTTTTATAATATAATTATGAACTTTGTAAAAACTACT
>Ga0208749_1000105_pt1 | contig 19849 bp, 6 predicted proteins | sample Knorr_S15_td_DCM_FD_185601 | JGI IMG/M metagenome (GOLD analysis project Ga0208749, IMG submission 185601) | Marine microbial communities from Southern Atlantic Ocean transect - Knorr_S15_td_DCM_ad_63m_LV_B (SPAdes) (version 2) | ecosystem: Environmental > Aquatic > Marine > Oceanic | place... | reverse complement strand
GTTCCTGGATCTGAGAAGACTCTATCTCCAAATACTTTCCTTAAGTGTTCTGCTAGTGGAAACATGGCAGTATATAAAGGAGAAAATGTAACTGGTGCATCTTCTGCTGCATCTGGTCCTATACTTAAAGTATTTGATAAGAATAATGTAGAACTAGTAGCTACTGCTTCTGGTAAGTATAGTCTTACTAATGAGCAAGTTTATACTGTAGTTCTAAGTAACCATAATGGTAAATCTTTTGTTCAGAATGAAGATTTAATTATTCCATCTGTAACCCTTGCTAATGCAACTAATGCTACAGATTTAGTTCTTTCTATAGTAAAGGATAGCGGTAAAGTTTCTAAGATGAGAGTTACTAATCCTGGTTTAAACTATGATAGTGCAATTCTTACAATTGAAAGTCCACAACTTCCTGGCGGTGCTACAGCAACTGCAAGTATTGAAGTATCTGGTGGTAAGATTTACAATGCTGAAGTATCTCTTACTGGTTTCGGTTACACAGAAGCACCTTCTGTGGTCGTTAAAGGCGTTGGTAATGGTGCTGGAGGGTGTGAAATTCAAACTTATATAGAAATAGATACCCCTGCTGTTGTAATGGGTGTAGCAACCGATGCAGGTGAAGTTACAAACTCTACTACACCAACACATTTTGCATTTGATTATCCAGTTTATTTACAAAACGATTATGAATATGCATTGGTAGTAGAAACTGATTCTACTGATTATCAACTTTGGGTTTCTGAATTAGGTGCAACTGATATTTCTACAAGCACTGTTATTACTACACAACCATCTCTAGGTTCTGTATATAAATCTCAGAATACTGAAAGTTGGACAGAAAATATTTTTGAAGATCTTAAATTTACTCTTTATAGAGCAGAATTTGATTTAACAAGATCAGCAGAACTTGTACTTAAAAATAATAGTCTTGGGTATGAATTGTTGAATGCAAATCCAATTGAAACAAATGCAAGCTCCAATTCTGCTAGTACATCTGTACTATTCAAGAACAACAACTCAGTTCTTAAAGTAAATCATAGAGATCATGGTTTTGAAGATAGTGGAAATTCTTATGTGTTCTATAGAAATGCATTAGAAACAGGTGGTATTACTGCCTCTACTATTAATAGTAACCTATTCCAAGTTACTAACTCTGGAGTTGATTCCTATAATATTAATTCACCATCTCAAGCTGCAGGAAATTCTGTTGGTGGTGGTACTTCTGTATATGCAAGTTATAACAGAAAATTTGAAACTCTATATCCTCAAATTCATTATCTATCATTTACAGGTACTTCTTTAGATGTTTCTGTGAAAACAACTAATGTTGTTCCTGTAGATTCTACAACTACTAACTATACTTCTTATTCTCAATCTGAATACGAGAAGACTTTCTTAAATGAACCACATTACTTCACAAATCAGAAGATGATTGCTTCTGATATTAATGAAACTTTGAATAGTATTTCATCATCTCTAGATTATAAAATTAAACTATCATCTACTGTGTCTCATTTGAGTCCAATTATTGATCTTTCTAGTGCATCTGTTAAAACAGTTAGCAATAGAATTGAAAATGCTACTGGTCAAGAAACTAGATTTGGTAGAAGAGATCAAGTTATTGAATTCTATCCTGTATATCAATTTGATCTTGCTGGTAATGCTGGAACCGAATTACAAGCTAATCAAACAATTGAAGGTCAGACTTCTAAGACAACAGGAACTATTGCAAGAGTTAATGGTCAAGTTGTATATGTTAGAGTTAAGACAAGTCAATTCTTCCAGAAAGGTGAGAAAGTAAATCTAGGAAATCAAACTGCTTTAACTAATGTTACTGTTGATTCTAATCCAACACAAGTATTTGCATCTATTGCAGATGCTTCTACTATTGTAGCACGTAATCCTTCTGTTATTCTTGAAACATATGACAACGTTATTACTGGTAAAACAGTTATTTGGAATAGTCAAACTCAAGAATTAACTGCTAGAGTTGACATTAAACCAATTAATGACAATTATACTGATAGAATTATTGATAATGTTTTCTACAATAGAAATTCTGTTGTGGGTGATCAAATTGCTGATATCTTCCGTGTAGGAGACTTTATTAAATATCCAAATCAACCAGACGAAGAAGCAAATTATTTGGAAGTAGGTAAAATTACATATTCAAATGGTGTTGACTTTGTTGCAGAAGATACTTCTAAGAATGGTTCTGCAGTAGCTAAGTATGTAACTAAGGAAGTTGTTATTAACAATCCAGCAACTGCTATTGATGTACATCTAATGGTAAATGTTAAGGATATTACTAATATTCAAGTTCTTTATAAGTTCAAAAAAGCATCTAGTCAAGATAACTTTGATGATATTGATTGGATATTATTCAATGGTAATGGACAACCAGATACTTTAGAATTAGCAACATCTGAAAACACAATATCAAGTGTTGTTGAGAAACAATCTTCTTATCAAGATCTCAAATATAGTGTATCTGATATTGAAGAATATTCTTCATTTGCTATTAAAGTTGTTATGCTTGGTGATGATCCCGCATTCTCTCCAAAGATTCAAGATATACGTGCAGTTGCTGCATTCTAACTTCCGCGTATGGACTATATTAAAGTTAAAGGACATGATGGTCTTGTAAGAGACCAAAACACTGGTGCCATAATTAATTTAGATGATTCTGCAATAGTTGCAAGACGCAAATCAAAACACATAGGTTCCGCGTTGGATGACATAAATATGTTGAAGAATGAAGTATCCGAAATCAAATCGCTACTTAGAGAGCTAATAAAAAATGCCAGCAATTAATGTTTCAAAAACCGATACCTTTGAATCTCAAAGAGTCAAGATTAATCAGATTGCCACAGATCTTTTTAACGTAAGTTCTGGTGGTAGTGATTTATCAACAGGTATTTTAAAATTAGGTGATGGTACAAAACCAGCACCTTCATTAGCTTTCACTAGCGAACCTTCTTTAGGTTTTTATAAAGGTGCTTCTAGAACAATTTCATATGTTTCTGGAAGTAAAAATATTTTAGATATTCAAGAAACCCAATTAACTTTATATAAAGATGAGGTTGTAAGAAAAAAATCTATTGCAACTAGTGGTGGGATTGATCTTGATCGTGGTTCTGGATATGAATTTGGAACATTTACTAACGTTCCTTTACTAGGTGGATCTGGTACTAATGGTATAGGTACATTCTTTATAGATCATTTTAGAGGTACAGCGTCAACTGGTGCTGGATACCAAGCAGGATCATTTTCAGCAGTTCCTTTACAAGGTGGTACTGGATCTGGTTCATCCGTAGACTTTAATGTTACTGGACTGGAAATAACCTTATCACAAACTGGTTCAGGTTATACTGACGGTTTCTATTCTGGTGTAGCTTCTACTAATGTTAGTGGATCTGGAAATGGATCTGGTGCTACTCTTATTGTTGAAGTTACTGGTGGTGAAGTTACTAACGTTTCTGTCGCGACTAATGGTAATAACCAGTATGAGGCAAACGATGTTTTAACAGTTAATGATGCTTTAATTGGTGGTGGCGGTGGTGCTGGTTTTCAGGTAACTGTTGATGCTAATACAGGTGTTTTAACTTTTGGAGCTATTAGTAAAGAAACAGGATATACAGCAGGTGATGTTTTAACTTTACCAGTAGCAGTATCAATAAACAATATTAATATTGGTGGTACACATATTGCTACTGGTTGTAATTTAACTTCTGGTAGTACAACAATTACTTTTGGTGCATCTACTAACGAAGTTGTGCCTGGCATGGTTCTGGCTGTAGATCAGGGTGGATCTGTAGGAGGATTTCCAGGTGGATCTACTGTTACTGTTGTTAGTATTACAAATGGAACTACTATAGAGGTAGATACTGCTGCAAACGCTACTGGAGCAGCAAATATTACATTTACTAGTCCTACACCAACCATCCTTACAATTCCTGGTGGAACATCAAATTTGGTTGTTGGACACGTTATTTCTGGATCAAATACTACTGTTGCAGATGGTCTTGAAGTTATTAATATTATTGATGCAAATACAATTGAAGTTGAATCTGCCTCAACAGCTCCTTACTATCAAGCAAATTTAACTTTCACACCTAAGTGGGGTGTTGGATCATCAGCATTTACTTATACTGTTGATGTTGTAGGAGCAGTAGAAACTTTAGGAATTACAGATGGTGGTACAGGATATGCTATTGGTGATGAACTAACTGTTTCATCATCTGATCTTGTCAACCCTATTTTATACACAGTTAAATCTGAAGCTATACAACATATAACATTAACAGGAACTGTCGCTTCATCTGTCTTTGTTGTTGGTGATTCATGGCAACTTAGTGAAGGTGGAGGTAGTCATGAAGTAGCATTTGTTAAATCTACTGGTGGTAATATTGATTATGTTTTAATGATTGGATCATCTTTCAATGATGGAGATACTATCAGAAAAGAGGGAACTACTACAGATTATACTATTACAACTGCTCAATCTCCAGAAGGAAAGTTTTATATAGCTCCTTCAGGAGGTACATTAGCTTACGCACCAGATATTACATTCTACGTTGGAGAGAGGTATAGATTTGAACTTGATCCCTCAATGAGTAGTCATAGTTTCAAGTTTAGTGAATTTGCAGATGGAAAATGGTTAGAGTATGCACCTGCAGCTACATCAGTTACTGCTGGAACTGATACTATAACCGTAGCAAGCACTGCTACTATTCAAGTAGGAATGGCAGTAGAAGAAGCAGGAAATGATCCTGGTCAATTAGCAGAAAAGACATTAGTAACAGAGATTGTAGATGCAACAACAGTTCGTGTAGCACCAGCTCCAGTTACAACTGGTGTTATTAGTGTTAAATTTAACGGAACAGAATATGCAACTGGTGTTACTGTAATTGGTGGTGCTTCACCATATGTTGAGATAACAGTTACAGATACCACACCATCCACCCTTTATTATTATTGTGACAACCACCCTGATATGGGAGGCGAAGATGGTGACGAAGGAACAATAACGGTTGATCCATCTAACCCACGAGTATTTGGTAGTGGATTTGTAGCAACACTTACAGATATTAATATTCAGGATGTAATTCAACTTGACGTTGAAACTGGAAAAATTGATTGTAATAATATTGTATCACCAGCAGCATCATTTACTAGTGCTAGTGTAACAAGTTCATTAAGTGCTTCTAATATTTCTGGTAATACAATTTCATTAGCTACTATTAATGCTTCTGCTTCTTTAGATATTGTAGCAACAACAGCTATTAATTTAACTTCTGATGTGACACTTGGAACAGTTGCTACTGTTGGAAAGACTACTGGTAATATTACAACTACTGGTGAAATTAAGACAACTACTGTTTTCAACTCAAATGATGCGTTACAGATTGAAAATTCTGTACTTGAATCTATTAATAATAATGATTTAACATTATTACCTTTTGCTGGAAGAATTGCAAAGGTAGATACAAATACAGCATTAGTTATTCCAGTTGGTACTTCTGCTGATAGACCTACTGGTTTAGCAGTAGATGGATCTATCAGATTTAACAGTGATACAAATCAGTATGAAGGTTATAGTGCTACCAATACCTCATGGTCTTCTCTTGGTGGTATTCGTGATCTAGATGGTAACACATATATTTTAGCAGAACTAACTGTAGGTGCTAACGATAACACCTTACATTTTGTTAATGATAGCACTACTACTCAAAGATTTACTCCCTTTTGGCATGAGTATGTAAATGTCAAACAAGTTAGATCTGTAAACGTAACTGCTCCAGCATATACAGAGTTTATATCTAACCAACCTGTAACTGAGGGGATGTATGTAAAATGGAGAAATAATATTTACCTTGTTCCTGTTGGTGGAGCTGGTACCACTGCTACTAGTGGTAGTGAACCAACTCATACAACTGGTACTCAACCAAATGGAACAGCACAATTAGAATGGTCTGCATCTGCAGTTGCTCCACTTACATTTGAAGAAATTGAAGAGGTTAGAATTTCTCCAAACGGATTTACTCCTCTTGTTATTGGTGGAGATCTAAGACTTCTTGGTAATACTATATCTACAGATATTAGTGATCTTGTTATTCAACCCAATTCTGGTAAGAGAGTAGATATTAATTGTGACACTACACTAACAGTTCCAACTGGACCTGATGCAGATAGAGGTTCTGCAATCCAAGGTGGTATAAGATTCAATACAACTTCTAGTCAGTTTGAGGGTTATGATGGAACTAACTGGGGTTCCTTAGGTGGTGTTAAGGATGTTGATCAAAATACCTATATCATTCCAGAAACTTCACCTGGTGCTAATGAAAATATTTTATATTTCTATAATAATGGTAATAACACTGCTCAGTTAACTCCAACTGCTTTAGATTTCTATGCTGTAGACACTATCAGATCAATGACATCAGATGAGTTGGAAGTAACTTCATCTTTGATTACATTTGATGCAGCAGCTACTACATTAGATAATACTACTGCGACAACCACATTCTTACATAGTGCGAAACAATACTTTGATTTAGGTCTTTCTTCTGGTCTATATGTTGAACCAGTCTTAAGACTTGACAATCAAGGTGATGTATATTTCAACACTACATTCGGAACAGGAACTTATACTGGTGTTAAAGTTTTTGATGGAGATCTTACAGAGTTTGAACTTGCAGATACTACACTTAGAACAGTTGATTTATCTTTAATCAAAGGAACAACTAATACTGGTGGTGTTAACATTTACACTCCATCTGTTGAATTAGGATCAAAAACAATAATAATTGCACACAATCCAACAACAGGTGAAAAAGAATATATTGAGTTTGGTATTATAGATAATGGAACAGATGTTTTCCATACTGAATATGGTAATACTAGAACTGGTCAACAACTTATTATCCCAACTTTTGAAGTAACAGGTGATAATAAAGTTCGTATTAATCTTGAACTTGGTGCTTCCATTGGAACAACCCAAACTGTTAATATGACTCTAACATCTCAAATAACTAAGAAGTAACATGGCAACTCAATTAGAAAAGTTTGATTCTACTGGTGGATTTTCCATTGATAAAACTACCGTAGTAGATGAACTTAGAAATGCTAAAGATTTTAATACATTAGAGATCAAAAACTCTGAGTTTACAGATAGTAGTACCACACATTATATTCTTAGAGGTCTTAATACTGCAGTATTAGCATTAGATAATATATCAACACAGATCCCAATTGCAGCTAACACTTTAAATTTCATTACTGGACATATAATTGCCGTTAATCCAACTGGTGTTGTTTATTCATTAAAGATTGAAACTGTTGCTTCTGCAGATGTTTCGGGTGTAGTTTCTGTACTTTCTAGTATGACAACTGTAATTAAAGACGGTGTTCCTGCAGGTCAAACATGGAGTATTGAACCTTTAGGAGCAACAGGTCGTTTTAGTTATACCACTACACGAGCTGGTACAACTAATGTTATTAAATGGGTAGCATCTACTCAAGTTGTAAGTATTGATTGGTAGGAAGCTAAATATAAAAAGCAATAACTAGGCGTTAGGCAGCAGGCACCATGAGTTTTAATATAAATTCTGACAAGGAATTCGTAAGAGGTTCTAAACCAAGTCTTATTGGAGATCAAGAACTTACTATAAGGACTGGTACTGGTTCTGCGGAAAAGGAAATTATAAGAGCACAGTTAGATCAAATTACTGATCTACCTCGTGTTGGTATCAACAGAACTGGTGAGAGAGTAAACGAGATTAATATTATTACTAAAGGTTCTGGTTATACTACTGAACCTTCGGTATTCATTTCTGGACCATCAACTCCTGGTGGTGTTCAAGCCCTAGCATCTGCATTTATTTTTAATGGTGAAGTAGTTAATATTGCTGTTAACAATCCTGGTTCTGGTTACACATCTGCTCCTACTGTAACAATTACTGGTGGTAATGGTGGTGGTGCATCTGCTACTGCTGTTCTTGACACGGTTGATTACGAACTTGACATCAACGGTGCTATTAGAACTTCAACATCTATCATTTCTGATACTGCTAGAATTCTAAACCTTGATATTGATAACTTTATCACACCTGATACAAACTTCAGAGCTCCAAATCTGAAGAATTTTATGAATAACACTGGTACAGCATGGGCTGCCAATGTTATTGTTCAAAAAGATTCCTATAGATATTTTGGTGCTAATCTTTATCAATCAATTAATGCGGGACAAACTGGACCTGATGCTCCTACACATCTTGATGGTATTCAGCTTAATGGTGAAGTTCAGTTTAAACACATTGGTTTTCGTGCTGTTGATGCAAATGCATTTGCATATAATGAAACTGGAGAAGATGGAATATTCCCAAGATCTATTACACCTCTACTAGGTGATAGATCAGACAAGATTGCTACTACTGAATACGTCCTTAACCTAGCAACGAATGACGTTGGTGGTCGTATCTATGTTTCCGCACAAATTGGTTCTGATTTGAACGATGGTCGTTCAGCAGTTAATCCAGTTAGAAGTATTAAGAAGGCAGCACAATTAGCATGGGAAACACCTGGTGTTAAAGAAACACTTATCGTATCTGGTGGTGAATATGTAGAAGACAACCCAATTTCTTTACCACCTGATGCATCAATCGTTGGTGATAACCTTCGTCTTGTAATTATCAGACCTGCCAATCCTGGCAAGCACATGATTAAGTTTGGTGATAAGAACTATGTGATTGGTGTTACTTATAGAGACCAAATTGATTCAGTTGGTGATGCTGTAGCCACTTGGGACTACGCAATGGTCTTTGATGATAAGCAAAGAATTATCATTGATAATGAAGTTAATGGAGATGCTGGTGTTAACTTCCCTGTTGGTCATCAGATATTTGGACCAGATCAATTTCGTGTTTCTTTTCAAGAAAACACTGGTTTAGCAAATCTAGTTGCTGGATTAGAAGTAGTTGGTGTTAACACTGGTGCCAGAGCAAAAATTATTGATGTTGTATACACACAAACGACAGGTGTTGATGCATATTTAACAGGTAAGGTAGACGTTACATTAACTAGTGGTTCATTCCTGGAAGGTGAAAGATTTAATTACCTTGTTAGTGGAACACAAGGAGCTTCTATTGCACTAACAATTACTGGTACACAAGGAGATAATGTATTCAGAACTACTACAGATCCTTCTACACTAATTCCACCAGGCTCATACATTTATCTTGATGATACTGATGACAGTAGTTTTACGCAAGGTTTCTATGAAGTTAAAGCTCAAAATGATGACAACTCTCCAACATATTGGGATGTAGAAGTTGTACCTATTTTAGGTGCTCCATCTTGGACTACTACAACAGCAGAAACTATTAATATCAATGCTGCGAACATTACTGTTAATAGTTTTGATACTACTACTTTAAAATCAATTAGAGCAGAGGGTGAAGTTGTATCTTATGATGATGATGTTACAACAACTATTCCTATTCAAAGACTTGATTTCTCTCTACAAGGAGATCCAAGTATTGCAACTGGAGGATGGAAAAATGCACAGTTTGGTAATGCAGAAGATATAGGTGGTATTGTATTCTATACTAATGAATTAGTTGGTAGAAGTAATATTCACGACTTTAAAGAAGGTCAAGAAATTTTAATTGAAGGTATGCCCAACCCCTTTGGTGTATATTTGAATGGTAAGCAAAGAATTTATAAAGTATTAGAAGATGCTGATGGTCGCTGCAGAAGATTTGTTGTAGCTAAGAAAGTACCAGGTACTACAGATGCTAATTATGATCCAGGAACATCTTGTAATGTAAAATCTTACTCTAAGTCTGTTACATTATCACTTCTAAACTCTCCAAATAGTTTCCCATTATCTACTCCTTTAGCTAGAAGATTTACAGACGCATGTTTATTAATAAGAAACAATAGAGAGTTTATCGCAGATGAAGTCTTAGGATTTATTAATGATGAATTTAAGACTGATCACTTCCGTACATATGATGCAAGTGGAAGCAGTTTTAAAGTTTTCATAGGAGTCACTCCTGCAGTACACACATATACTAGTGGTGGTACAGTAACATTTGGTGGTAGTTCATATAACATTACCAATTTTGTTTATGATAATGCTGTAACTGGTGAAGCAACTATAACTACCAGTTCAACTATTCCTAGTCTTGTTGAAGATAGTGTAGTAAAACTTGCAGATATTACTCTCACATGTGAATCTGGTACTAAAGTTTATCCAGCATACAGTGCTCCAACATCAGGTGTAAACACTCAAGCTAATGGTGATGAAAATTGTAAGCAAGATGTAGTTCATTTTATTAATGCTCTTATCAGAGACCTTGAATATGGAACCAACCATAACATTGTTGATGGAGCTAGGAAATTTATTCAGAATGATAAAATAAGTTTCATTGAAGATGAAATTGCACAAAACATTCGTGCAATTGAACTTACACGTAGGATGTGTGTTCTTGCAATGAGAAATTGGAGAATGGATGATGGAACTACTAACGATCCACTCTATGTTGCAAGATATTCATCATTAAACAAGTATATTGATGACACTATTATTAATACAACAGCAGGCGATCCTGCATGTGCTGATGTAAAATCTGCTATTGATACATTAGCATATCTTTGGGTAGATGTGATGTCAAATAATGCAACAGCAACATATACTGATGCTGCATATTTGATTGCTAGAAACGCTGACTTGATTGCTGATCAGGCATTCTTAGATACTCAAGTACAGTATCCTGAAATAGCTTTTACTAATATCAATGAAAGAAAATGTCCTAGAGATACAAAATTAGTATTAAAATATTTACTGAGAGATTTGGTTCTTGGTGGTAATGATGGTATTCTTACTGCTGCTGAATCTTACTATAGTGCTAGTACCCTTACTGGTGTTGCTGTAGGAGAGATTCCTTTTGTTCGTTATGCATATGGTAGAGCTGCATTATATGCTAAGTATGCATCTAAGAACTGGTCTGCAACTGGTGTTACTGGTGGTACTGGTGGAAATCATACTTATGTTGGTGGAACAGTTTCTAATGCAGTACAGTCAGGTGGTGACTATGCACATGACTGGAGACGTGATACTGGAACCCATATCTATGTTGGTGGTACTATTGGAGATGCTTTCACTGTTACTGGTGGTGGTCTCACGGGTATATCCAATGCTGCATATGATCCACTTACAGGAGAATTAACATTAACAAGTGCTAATCATAATTTAACTGCTTCTAATACAATCACAATTGGTGAAGGTAAGCTGGCATTTACTTGTGACGCAGACAACCATGGTTCTACTCATAACTATCCAAGATCTACTGATCCTTCATATAATAATCCATTAGCAATTACTACTCCAGATAATAATACTATTGTTTGTAATGTTGGTGCTGTTAAAGGTGCTAATTCTATTAATGTAGTCAGTGGTACTCAGAATGGAACTCAACTATCACCAAGTGCAGTTACTTATACTGGTTCTACTGGTGTACTAACTATACAGAATAAAACAGTTACTCCTACTAACGCAACTTATGACCCTGTTAGTGGTGCTATGGAGTTGACTATTGGAACACATAGTCTAGCACAAAATACTAGCGTTAGGTTAGCTCCAAATTCATTAACATTTGAATGTGTTAATAATGGTGTTACTGCTCAAAGAACATATCCTCGTGCATCTGGAGCAAACACTTCAGGCGGTGCTGATTATGCATATAATACTGATCTTAACATTGATTCTGTAACTGCTACAACTATTACAATTAATGTTAATGGTGGACAGGGTACAATTAGTCATAACTTCGCTCACTCATTCATTTCTGCTACTGCTGGTGCAGTTATACTTGGTCATGGATTAACAAATGGAGATAATGTAACCATTGATCCAAATTCATTAACCTTTAAATGCTCAATGGATAGTTATGCTACTGAGCATACTTATCCTCGTGCTACTGATTTTGCAAACGGAAATAATTTAGCAATTACTGTCATTGACGGAAGTTCATTTAGTGTGAACGTAGGTGCATCACCTATAGTAAATCATACTGTTACTGATGCTACTTACACACCTGGAAATGGTGAATTAGTTCTTGAGATTGGTAATCATACTTTGGGTATAGGAGAAAGTATTAGACTTGCTCCTGAAATTCTAGCATTTACCTGTGATAAGGATGGTAATAATTCAACACACTATTATCCAAGACCTACTGATCCAGCATATAACACTGCTGTTACGATTGATGGAGTAACATCTTCAACAATTACTATTGACGTCGGTATAGCACCAACTACTAGTGGTGTTGTATCTCGTACAATTACTAATGCAACTTATGATCCTGGTACTGGTATATTACAAATCCAGATGCCTGATTCTAGTGTTCCTGCAGGATTTGGACAGAATGCTACATCTAGAGTCGCTTTCCAAATAGGTGGAATCGTATTCAGTTGTAATTATAGTGGTGGTGGAAACGATGCAAGTCCTAAGATTTTTGATCAAAATGCAGGTCAATCATTTGCAATAGAAGGTTTTAGTTCATCAGCTGGTGTAACTAGTATTACTATGACTGTAGGTACTCCAGTAAGTAATGCTGATCCACATACATTCCAAAGTGGTACTGCTCTTCTTATTACTGATTATGTTCAATTAACTTCTGGTATTCCTAAATTTGAAGATTGGGCTACTCCAATTGATGATGGTGTTGGTTCTACTTGTTCAAATGTAGATTCTTCTATCAGTACATCATTTGATTTATTAGATAGTGTTTTAGAATATTCTGTAAGTCCTTCAACTGGAACAGAACCTGGATCTGTAGCTAGGACATATGGAACTCTGTATGATACAAATGCTATCATTACATATCCAGATAATTACATCTATGATCAAAATAACGTTCGCATGGCGATTCGTTCTGATTATGATGACTATCCAATTGTTGAAGCATCTCCATATACACAAAACTCTTCTGTTATCTCCTTCTTGGGAGGTAGTGGTGCTCTGGTTGATGGATCTAAGGTTAAACAACCTAACTGTCCTTTCCCAGGATTAGAACTTGATGGTTCTGCATCCTTCCCCAATCAGGGTAAATCAATGGTTGCATCTGCGTTTACCATTGTATCCTTTGGTGGTACTGGATATAAGATTATAGAAGATGGTTATGTACAGTTAGTTTCTGTATTCGTTATCTTCTGTGCTGATGGTGTATTGGCAGAGAGTGGTGGTTATGCATCTATTACAAACTCTGCTACTAACTTTGGTGTCTACGCTCTTCGTGGTATTGGATTTAGAGATGCACCATATACCTTTGATATTGGTACAATCAGCAATGTTTCTTCTACTCCAACTGGAAGAACTATTCTTACAGTTACTGGATTAGGTAGAGAACCACTTGAGCATTATGTTGTTAAGGTTGATGGATTTAGAAATACTAATACAGATATTGAATTCTTTGTTGATGCTGTAAGTGGTGTTACCGTAGGTCCTCCTTTCTCTGCACAGTTAACACTTGATAACGGAACTGGAGATGGTTTAGATTTAACAAATACTACGACTGGTAATGCTGTTTCAGCTGGAAGTCTTATTGGTGAAACAATTAATTTACACAGACCATCTATTGTTAACTCCTCATCTCATACATGGGAATTTGCTGGATCTGGTACTAACTATCTTGCACTACCTGAGAACGGTGGTACTAAAGTAGAAGCATACGAACAAGTATCTGAACAGTATGGTCGTGTATACGTCTCTGGTACTGACGAACTTGGAGACTTCAAGGTTGGTACGTTTGCTAGAATTGAGAACAGAACTGGTGCTATTACCTTTACTGGTACGGTTACAATTTCTGAAGTTGAATTCTTGAAATTGAAAGGTGGTGATGTTGTTGTTACTGGTTTTGATGCATCAAACACATTAGGTGGTGCTAACTCTAGTGACTCTAAACTACCTACTCAGAAAGCAGTCAAGGATTATATTACTAATAATCTTGGTCCCTACATTAACAAACCATTCTCTACAAATGCTATTCCAAGAAACCTTGTAGAACTAACTGATTCTGGTAAGATATCTATTGATCAGATTCCAGCTCTAAGACCATTTGAAGTATTTACTGTTCCAGACTCAGCAGCACGATTAAACTTGGAAGGTGCTCTTGCTGGTGATATTTGTATTGAACAAGATACTTCTACATCGTTTATTTTAAACAATGATTTAGATAGTCAATTCTTAGGATTCTTAGTAGATACATCTTTACAATTTACTATTGGTGATATATTTACTGGTAGCATAACAGGTGCTCGTTTACAAGCAACTGAATATAGACAAGGTGTTGTATATCAAATTAATATTACAGAAGGAGGTTCTGGATATTCATCTCCACCAACAGTAACTATTTCTGGTGGTACTCCTCAAGCAGGATCTATTGAAGCAAAAGCAGAATGTGTTATTGCAAACGGTGAGGTTGTTGCAGTTGATATTATTACATTCAATGGATACAAAGGTGGTAAAGGATATACCGTTCCTCCAGTTGTAAATATTGCTGCTCCAGCTGGATCTGGTGTTGCTGCTACTGCAACTACTTTAATTGAAAGTAGACTTTATGGAGATATTGTTAATAGAATTAAAGTAGCAGATAATGATTTTATTGAGAGTAGTGATATTCCTGCAGTTGATATTGATGTTGTTAGAGTTGTTAATACATCTGCTAGTAACGCTACCAACTGGGTATCTTTATCATCCAATACCTTTACAGCGAACCAAATTGTATCTGGTGTTATTGAAACTGATAGACTTGGATCTGGTGGTGCTGCAAACTCCTTCACATTCTTACGTGGTGACCAAAACTGGGCACTAGCAGTTCAATCTGTTAAGGGTGCTGAAAGAAGATACTTTGCTAAGTTAACTTCACAATGTAATAGTGGTTCTAGTTCAATGGTCTTCGCTACATTAGCGGATGCTCTTGTAGGTCACGAAGTTAAGAATAATGTATCTGGTGTACAACCAAATACAAATATTACGGGAGTTATTACTGCTGCTGGAAACTCAACAATATCACTAAACAATCCAGTAGTTGCTACTATTCCTGCTGGTACTGTTATTGAATTTGAGCGTGGTGAATCACCAATGATCTTTGAGTCTACTTATACTCAAGGTAACTTTATTGATGATCTAATTATTTCTAATGGTGGTACTGGATTTACTAATGGTACCTATACCAATTTGAATATTAATGGAGGAACAGGAACTGCAGCTAAGTTCAACTGTACAATTTCTGGTGGTGCAATTACAGAATTAACTGTTACTGATGGTGGTTCTGGATATGATGCAGACTTTACAATGACTGCACCACCTGCTGAAATTGGTGGTGGATCTGGATTAGTATTATTTGCTAAGGTCAGTACAGTTAACAGACAATATTCAAACGTTGCTCTTGACGTTCAAAGGGTATCTGATCTAACTATATCTTCAGATCTTTATGGTACTATTGGTGTTGCTAGATTTAAAAAATCACAGTTTAACATTGGTGTATCAGGTAATGGTTCTGTTGATCTTAATGTTGGTGCTGATAGTGGACTAGATGCTGACTTGTTGGATGGACAGCAAGGTGAATACTATACTAGTGCTACTAATTTATTCTCTGGAACTGTTCCAACAGATAGACTTTCTGGAACATATAATATTAGTGTTTCTGGTTCTTCTGGTAATACATTAAGACTAGCAACTGGTATTAACAACCCAACTTCTAACCCATCTCCTGATAACTTCTCTGGTGGTATTGTTTCTAATACTATTAACAATACAGCTAACCTATTGACTGATGGTGGAACCAAGAATTTGGTTATGACACTAAGAGCTGGTGGAAACAGTTTTGACGCATCATATGGTGGTGTAAGACAACTTGCATTCACAGATAATGACAATATGTGGCTCCGTGGTTCTGGAACTGGTGTTACATCATTTGGATCTTGGGCACAGGTTTGGACATCACTTAATGATGGTATTGGATCTGGAATGGATGCTGATAGATTAGATAATAGACAAGGATCTTGGTATCAGAATGCTCTTAACATTAACGAAGGAATTTTATCTGATAATAGATTACCAACCTTCTTGAGTGCTAAGACCATAAAAGATGATATTACTATCAAGTCGTTCAATGGAGATCCTAAGTATAGAATTTATGTTTCTGGTTTAATTTTAAACGCAACACCATTTACTCCTGGTTCTAATGTCAACTTATACGATGCTAATGGTCAGGGTACTGGTACTATTGCTATTGATAACATCGTTGTTAACAATGAATCAGATAATACAAATGATTATACAATTATTATTGGTAGATTAACTACTGGTAACTTTATTGGTGCAGAAACAATTGGTTCTGCTTCAGATAGAAAAGAATTCCAAGACTTTACAATTGAAGATGGTAATACTATTCAGGTTGCAAAATTAGAAAGTGATGGTGGTACTGCAAACTTAAGATTAGGAAGAAAAGATGGTATAGCGTCTTCTCCTGGTGTTTACTTCAATTCTGCTACTGCTGCAGCTAATTATAACGTAGCTTTAGTTGCAACTGGTGGTAATGCAACTGATGGTTCTGGTACTCTAAACTGTTTAGTTGTAACTGCTGATGGTTTAAATGTTAACGGTAACGTTGTTTGGAACGCAGGTAATATTGAATTCCAATCTGCTAATGTAGCAAGCACTGCTGTTAAGAGAGATGCTAGTGGTAATTTCTCTGCTGGAACAATCACTGCAAATTTAACTGGTGCTTCATCACTAAACGTTCTTAAGGCAGGCGATAGCATGTCTGGATCGTTGAACATTACTGGTGCTGGATCTACTCTAACAGTTTCTGGTAATGCTAATTTAAATAGTGCTGCAACAGTTGCAGATGACTTTACTGTAGATACAGATACATTATTTGTTGATGCATCTGGAGATAATGTTGGTATCAACGTTGGTACAACACTTACTGCTGGTGTTGGTCTTGATATTCTTGGTGGATCAGTTGCTGCTCTAAGAATACAAGGTCCTGTTGGTTCTGGTGGTAGTTCAACATCTCATATGTTACTGTTTGGTGCTAGTAGAGACTCATATTATGATAGTGCTAGCCATGCGATGATGTTCACCACATATGGTGATTCAGGTGGTATTACTCCTGGCGAGGGAGCACACTGGGTCTTTAATGGTAGAGCAGCAGATAGAGACTTTATCTTCCGTAATAACTCTTCTAACAAACTAATCATTAGTGGTCAGGGTGGTCTTAAGGTTCAAAACAGTGGAACACAATATGCGATTGAAACTGATAAGAAAGTTCTATTCCAAGAAGGTATTTACCTAGACGATGGCAATGACAACGGTGGTACATTCATTACAATGTACGGTGCTTCTAACTATAGAAGCTTTAGAATGAGTCAGCAAACAACAGGTAATCACCTATTTGCAATTCAGGCATCTAATAGTAATGGTAATAATGACTGGAACTCAACTCCTGCACTTCAGATTAAGGGAGATGTTAATGCAGTTGCGATTAACACAACAGCACATTCTGGAACTGATCCATCAACAAACACTGTTAGAAATTACAAACTTAATGTTCAAGGTGATGTTAACTTTAATGGTCAACTCTTCCAGAACAATGCAGAGTTTGTTACTTCTAGATGGACAGAAGCTTCTAACGCAACTGATGTTTACAGATTATCTAAGGTCGGTATTAATCAAGCAGATCCTTCTTATACATTAGATGTTAATGGTGAAGCAAACATTAGAGGTATTCTTCGTGTCAATGGAGATGCACAATATCTAGATACTTATGGTATTGTTAAGAGAAACAGAAATACTATTTCTGAGAATCTTACAGTTGGTGGTTCAGATAATGCTGCTTCTTATGGTCCTATTGAAATTGCAAGTGGATCTACAGTCACCATCTCATCTGGTGGTGTTTGGAATATACTATAAATAACATTAACGGAGAATTTTACCATGCCTTTTATAGATGGAAAAATAACAGTTCAAACTGCCAATCCAGGTACATCAGTAGATCTTCCTATTCATGCAGTTGGTGACATGCCAAGAGCAGAAGAAGGTGCTATCTGTTGGGAACCAACAACAAAGAAAATTTATGTATATGCTCCTAATAATGATGGAGACCTTATTTGGCAAGAAACACAAAGGCAATAAAAAACTATGTCTACATTAAATGCTGGAACACTTAACATTACCAATACATTACAGTTGCCATCTTACACTGATGCACAAAGGGATGCTTTGACACCTGCTCAAGGTATGATGATTTATAATAGTGAAAATCCTTCTGTGCAGATATGGGATGGAGAAGCTTGGCAAGTTGCTGTTGGTACAGGTGGTATGGCAGAACCTGGTCAACAGGCATATCTAACACCAGGATCATATAGTTTTACTGTTCCATCAGGAGCAACACAAATTTCTGCTGTAGTTGTCGGTGGTGGAGGCGGCGGTGGAGGTAACCAAGGTACTTCTGGACCAGGTTCATCTGGTGGTGGAGGCGGTGGTCTTGCATATGGAACATTTTCTGTAACATCAGGAGAAACATTAAATGTTCAAGTAGGTGCAGGTGGTTCACGTGGTTCAACATCTGGATCAGGATCTGCTGGATCTGGTGGAGATTCTTATATAGCTAGAGGAGGAACTAATTTATTATTGGGTCAAGGTGGAAATGGTGGAGTAAGTAATACTAGTTCTGAAATAGATGGTGGTACAGGTGGAGGATCATCTGGAACTAAAAGAAATGGTGGTGGTCAAGGAGGACAAGGAGGTCGTTCTCAATGGAACGGTGCTGGTGCTGGCGGCGGTGGAGCTGGTGGATATTCAGGAAATGGTGGAATAGGTCATGGTACACAGGGTAGTGGTGCAAATGGTAACGGCGGTGGCGGTGCTGGTGGAAGAAATATTAACAGTCAACCTCCTGGAGCAGAAGGTGGTGGCGGTGGAACAGGAATATATGGACAAGGTAGTAGTGGATCATATGGTAGTGCAAGCACTGTAACTGGTTCTCCTGATCTTAGTACATCAAATCCTCAGTCAGACAGAGGTGGATACCCAGGCGGTGGCGGTGCTGGTGTTGAAGATGATACAAATGCTCAAGGAACTGCTGGTGGTAAAGGTGCAGTAAGAATTATCTGGGGAGAGGGAAGACAATACCCTTCTACCAGCACGGCTGATGTTTAATAAATATACTAGAGGAGAGTCCTAAAAGGTTATGTCTACATTAAATGCTGGAACCCTTAACATTACAGGGACATTAAATTTACCATCATATACTGTTTCTCAGCGAAACGCATTATCAGCAACTACTGGTATGATGATCTACAACTCTGAGGATGGTGGTATTGAAGTGTGGGATGGAACTACATGGAAAGCTGCTGTTGGTGCTGGTGGTGGATTTATTGTAGCTTCTGGAGGAGCAATTCAAAATGATGGTGATTTTCGTATCCATACTTTTAACAGTGCATCATCTTTTGTAGTGACTGAAGTTGGTGATACAACACAACCATTCGGTAATACAGTTGATTATCTCATCGTCGCAGGTGGCGGTGGAGGTGGTGGATTTGCTTCAGGAGATTTTAATAACTTTGGATCTGGTGGCGGTGGCGGTGCTGGTGGTTGTTTAAAAACCGAAGGTTATAATTACGCTGTATCTGTTGGTTCATATTCTGTCTCTATTGGTGGTGGAGGAACAGGAGGAACTGGTAACTCTGCTGGATCACCTGGTGGTAATAGTCAATTAGGAACACAAACTGCCATTGGCGGTGGTGGAGGTGGTCAACAAGATAAGCCTGGTCA
>Ga0208749_1000103_pt1 | contig 20101 bp, 20 predicted proteins | sample Knorr_S15_td_DCM_FD_185601 | JGI IMG/M metagenome (GOLD analysis project Ga0208749, IMG submission 185601) | Marine microbial communities from Southern Atlantic Ocean transect - Knorr_S15_td_DCM_ad_63m_LV_B (SPAdes) (version 2) | ecosystem: Environmental > Aquatic > Marine > Oceanic | place... | reverse complement strand
AAAAATTCCATATCAGATATTATTAGAAAGTTTGTTGATAAAGATGAAAAGATTACCATCTTATTGCCTTGGGAATTAATAAATTCAAAAGAAGAAATAAATCATATTGCAGAGTCCGCAAGATTATCCGCTTATAAGGACAATAGATTTAATAGCAAAAGAGATGAAAAAAAGATTCTTAAAGAAATCGAATTCTTGAATTTAAAACAATTCGAGGATATTAGCTTTAAAGAGACAGAATCAATCTGCGAAGGAGTCGAACTAGCAAGGAGGCTTGTAGCTGCTCCTCCCAATAGTCTTACCCCTCTAGAAATGTCTATCCAAGCATCAAAGATAGCAAAAGACCATGATTTAGAAATAAAAATACTAGAGAAAAAAGAATGTGAAGAGTTAGGAATGGGAGCATATTTAGCAGTCGCAAAAGGTTCTGATTTAGAGCCTAAATTTATACACCTTACTTTAAAGTCACAGGGTCCTACTAAAGAAAAAATTGCACTTATTGGAAAAGGTTTAACCTTTGATTCAGGGGGATATAATTTAAAAGTAGGAGCCTCCCAAATTGAAATGATGAAATATGACATGGGCGGAAGTGCAGCAGTTTTAGGAGCTGCAAAAGCACTAGGAGCTATAAAACCAGAAGGATTAGAAATACATTTTATAGTTGCAGCGTGCGAAAATATGATTAATGGATCTGCTGTTCATCCAGGTGACGTTGTAACAGCCTCCAACGGTAAGACTATTGAGATTAATAATACTGATGCTGAAGGTAGGCTTACATTAGCTGATGCTTTAACTTACGCATCAAACTTAAAGCCGGATTCAATAATTGATCTTGCCACATTAACTGGAGCAATCGTAGTTGCTTTAGGGAATGATGTGGCTGGTTTTTGGAGCAACAATAACGATCTAGCACAAGACTTAAAAGATGCATCAGCCGCAGTAGGAGAAGAATTATGGCAAATGCCGTTAAAGAAATCCTATAAAGAAGGTTTAAAGTCCCATATAGCTGATATGAAAAATACAGGTCCAAGGGCTGGTGGCTCTATAACTGCTGCCTTGTTCTTAGAAGAATTCTTTGATAACAAGATCAAATGGGCTCATATAGATATAGCAGGCACTTGTTGGACTGATAAAAATAAAGGAATTCATCCATCAGGAGCTACAGGTTTTGGAGTTAAAACTATAGTCCAATGGATTAAAAACAAATAGGATTAACAATTTTTTATTTTTCAGACCAAAGATCTAAAGATCTAGCCTTATCTCCCCATAAATTTTCCAATTTCTGATCTCTACCACAAGAAAATCGATATAACTTATATTTTAATTCATTTCTATCAGCGAAATTCTGATGATAATTTTCAGCTAACCAGAATTGATTTTTTGATTTAAGTTCAACAGAAATATTGTCTAACGGTACTCCTAATTCCTTAGAAGCATTCAATAATGCATTTTTTGCTTCATTCTCTTCTTTTGAATCATTGAAGAAAATTACGGGCCTGTAAGAATCTCCTCTATCGCAGAATTGGCCTTCACCATCAAGAGGGTCGACATTTCTCAAGTAGAGCCTTAGTATTTCAGGTAAGTTTACTGATTTGGAATCATAATCAACCAAAACTGCTTCTTGATGACCATCATGATTTTTGTACGTAGGGTTTTGTAAATCTCCACCCGAGTATCCACTTTTTACTGAATTAATACCGTCTAAAGACTCTAGATCATGTTCTAAACACCAAAAACATCCTCCTGCAAGAATGACTTCTTCCGCCATAGTGTTTACGGGGTTAATTAAGATTGAAAAAACAATAATTAAAGAAAAAAGATATTTCATCATTTAATTATAAAGTTCAAATTATAGAATTAATAATTTCTTTAGCAGCTCTCTTGACTACACCTTCTTCACCCAATTCTTTTTTTAATAAAGCATAACCTTTTTTTATTTTTATTTTTGCTGATTTCCCTTCAAGAATTCTGCAAGCTTTATAAAAGATTTTCTTATCATCAAAATCTTTCTGAACAAATTCAGGAATTATTAACTTCTTTAAAAGTAGATTTACTGGTGAAATAAATCTTACTTTAAATTTGAGAATTTTTTTTGCAATAAATGCAGTCACTCTACTAACTCTATATCCAACAATTTGAGGGATTCCATATAAAGCTAATTCCATATTAACCGTTCCTGATTTGCAAAGAGCTAATTTAGTTAATGAGTAAATATAAGGCTTTAATTTCCGAGTATCCTCTTGAGAAATAACTTCTCCTTGAACGCCATACTTTAGTAAATCCTTTCTGAATCTTTCATCAAAAGCCCTCCTGCAAGAAGGAATAAAAACAATAAGATCTGGGTATTTATCTTGTAATTTTTTAGCAGTCTTCATTAAAGTAGGTAATATATATCTCAATTCTTGAGGTCTTGAGGCAGGCATGAGTAGGAGAATATTTTGATTTAAAGGAAGTTTCAATATTGCTCTTGAGTCTCTCTTCGAAGGGAGCTTTTGTGTTAAATCAATCATTGGATGTCCAATCCATGAAACATTCCCACCCCTTCTTTCGTAAAAATTTGCTTCTTGTCTGAAAATTGCAAAAATTTTGTCAGAAAAACCTATTAAATCTGTAGTGGTATTATTACCAACTCTCCATGCCCACTCTTGAGGAGCTATATAGTAGTAAATTGGAATTTTTAAATTTGAGTTTTTTAATTTTCTCCCAATCTTAATATTGGGACCCATATAATCAATCAAGATTAAGCAATTTGGGTGGTAATTCCTTAGAAATTTATAGATTTTTTTTTGAATTCTAATTGTTGGGATAAGGAGAGGTAAGACCTCCCAAATACCTATTGCGCTAATGGATGTGGTATCTTTAAAAATTTTTACTCCTTCTTTCTGCATCCTGGCCCCTCCTAGTCCACAAATCTCCAAAGTTATTGACTTCTTTTTAGCTTCATCAAATAAAGCTCTTGCCAACAAACTCCCATGTAAATCTCCAGAGACTTCTCCAGTACTTATAAATATCTTTTTATTCATGAATTTACTATAGGCATAGGTCCTCGTCTTTCTTTAGATATAGAATCTTTTAAAAAATTACATAATTTTGTCGATGAAAGGTCTAGCTTACCTTTCATTGCTATCTCCAATGAGCTAGAAATTACATTATTACTCTTAAAGAGAAGATTCCAAGTGTTTTGTAGTATCTTTAGATCGAAATCCTTATTTAGCATCAAACCGCTTCTTTTTATTCCTACCCTATTCAATCCTCTCAATCTTCCTGGATGCCCCTCTGCCAAACAAAAAGGAGGCACATCCCTATCCACTCTAGTCATTCCTCCCACCATTGCTAAAAATCCTATATGCACAAACTGATGTATACCTAAGCAGCCACCAATAATCGCTTTATCTTCTACTATTACATGACCAGCAATTTGTACACTATTTGATAAAACTATTCCATTCCCAAGTTGACAATTATGTCCTAAATGAGTATAAGCCATTAATAAATTATTGTTGCCAATTATTGTTTTTTCTCCTTCTTCAGTTGCTTTATTAATAGTTACACATTCTCTAAAAGTATTGTTATCGCCAATAATTACTTCAGTAGGTGCTCCTTGATATTTTAAATCCTGGGGCTCAAGTCCAATAAAAACATTTGGGAAAATTCTATTATTTTTACCTATTTTAGTTTTTCCTCCAATTACAACATTGGGGCCTACTTCCGTCCCTTTCCCAATAATTACATTTGGGCCAACAATAGCTCCTTGAGCAATGGTCACTCCATCATGTAATTCTGCACTTGAATCTACAAAAGCATTTGGGTGCACTTTTACACCTTTAAATTGTGATTCGAGGTCAATATTTTTAATCTCCATATGACTAATCAACTAAAGAAAACATTAATTCTCCTGCACAAACCAACTTCCCATCTACATGGGCTTCACCTTTTACCTTACCAAACCTTTGTCTTTTAATACTTAACAATTCACATGTAATTACCAGTTGATCGCCTGGGATTACAGGTTTTCTAAATTTAACGTTATCAATGCCTGCAAAAACAAAAAGTCCTTTAGGAAGATCTGGCATTTGCGTTACTATTATCCCGCCCACTTGTGCCATTGATTCTACGATCAGTACTCCTGGCATTAAAGGTCTACCTGGGAAATGGCCTTGAAATTGGGGCTCATTTATAGTTACATTTTTAACTGCGACAGCTTTTTGCCCTGGTACATTCTCTATTACTCTGTCTACTAGAGCGAAAGGATATCTATGAGGTAATAAACCTAGTATTTCCTCTGAAAAGAGTTGATCATTCACACTGGATAATTTCTTGTCCACAACTTATAAAGATAAAATTAATTTTTTAGTGCTGAAGCCAATAAAGAGTTTAAAGAATGAGATCCTTTATACACTAAAATTTGAGCCTTAGGTAACCCTACCAAAGCCAAGTCCCCAATGAGATCTAAAATTTTATGTCTTATTGGTTCATTATCAAATCTTAATGGTGGATTAACCCATTTATCTCCATCACACACAAGCGCATTATCCAAACTACCACCTTTTATTAATCCAAGTTCACTTAATTCTTGAAATTGATCTTTAAAACCAAATGTTCTTGCAGGAGCAATGTTTTCAACAAAGGATTTTGGATTTAAATCGATTACGTAAGTTTGATTACCAATTGCTTTATACGAAAAACTTATAGTAGATATAATTGTAGTTTTCTCAGAAGGAGTTAAAGCTATAACTGAACCTTCTTTATTTAATAGAATTGGTTCTTTAATCTCTTGAAAAAATTTATCTGGTATCGGTACTTTTTTAATACCAACCTGTTCAAATGCTTGTACCCATTGAATAGCTGATCCATCAAGTAATGGGATTTCTCTTCCATCAACTTCAATATGTATATAATTCAGACCACACCCTGCCAATGCTGATAATAGATGTTCAATAGTATATAAGTTTCTTCCATCTAATTTCACTGCAGTACAAAGAATTGTACTTCCAATTAAATCCTGAGTTAGCTTAAATATCTCTCCAGGATTATCTGAAAAAGATATATAATATCCTTCCTTTTCATAAGGAGAAATTTTAACCTTTGTTTTTTCTCCACTATGAAGACCTATACCTTCTCTGGAGATAAAACCAGAAATAGTATAACAAGAATCATAATTAGTAGGCCAAGAAAACATTTAAAATTTCCATCCTACTCCTAGTGTATATCTGAGCTCACCACTTAAGTCTTTGGTAGCTATATCTAATCTTAATGGGCCAATTGGAGTCTTTACTCCAACTCCTCCTCCCAAAGAAAAACCTGCACCTGCTTTTTTTAATAATTCACCAGGGTTTCCAGGAACATCATTCTGAGTACCCAAATCAGTTCCCACATCTGCAAATAAAGCACCTGATATCATTCTCCAAACAGGGAATCTATATTCCGCAGTTCCCTCAACAAAACTTTTACTTACAGAAAGATCACAGGATCCCCAACCTCTTACAGATGATGTTCCTCCCATACAAAATGATTCATAAGGAGGTAATTCACCAATAATAGTTCCAGCTTTTAATTGAAATCCAAAAGTCTGAGAACAGTCTTCATTAGATGCATCTTTAGACCTGCATTGTTTTTTTAGATTTATCAATTTTGTAGGAATAAAGAATGAATATGTAGCTTTCATTCTGTTAAAAGTTGGAGAACTATTTCCCATTGAAATAAATTGTTCACTTCCAAGGGTTAATTTATTCCCAGAAGTTGGGTTGATAGGATTATTCAAATTATTTCTAGATGTACTTAAAATAAAACTAACTAAAGTATTTTCTGTAGGACATGAACCATCTTTAGGTGAATATCCAATACAAATGATTTCATTTATATTCCCCGTTGTTGGAGTTATATCTCCATAAGGTTTGTTATTACCATTACTATCAATCATTTCTACTTTTTTAAAGTTCATTCCCCCAAGAACTCTCCATTTTGCATCTTTAAAAGGATCCCCACCGTTAAGAGGTCTTGAGAAGGCAAAGCCGCCGCCTGTTTTTTCAAGGACTATATTTGAAAATGTATCTGAACTAGAAGTAGTTTTATCATCAACCGCATATATTCTTCCATTATTTTCACTATTAAATTCTTGAGGATAATCTTTGCTTAGAAAAACATTGCTTCTAAATGAGGTTTTATGCTTGTCCCCTTTAATCCATGGGTCAGATAAAGAGAAATTAAAAGTTGTTGAATATTCTCCAAAATTAAGGTTTAGATTAGTTGCCCATGCTCTACCTAAAGCGTTAGTTTCTTGTAAACCAATTGAGGCAAAGACTCCTGAACTATTACTATAGCCAATACCTCCTGTTAGTGATCCTGTACGTTGCTCACTAAAATCTAACAAAATTATTACTTGACCAGGCTTTAAATTGTCAGGAGCAAGTGAAACTTTGACATCATCAAACAAAGAAGTCGCATAAAGCCTTTGTATATCTGCCTCTAATGTTTTTCTATTAAAGATTGAGCCTGGGGTTGTCTTTAATTCTCTCTTTATTACCCAATCTTTTGTTTTCCCTTTTCTGGGTTTACCATCAATAACTACTTCTCCATCGGATCCTAAAAAGCGTAACTTAATATCAGAAACAATTCCTTCCGAGACATTTAGACTTACAATCCCATCCTCAGAAATTCTTTCAGGGCCATTGATTCTTGCTAAAGAATAACCGTTATCTTCGTACCATTTCTTTATTAGGTTTATCTTATTTTGAAGTTCATTCAAATTAAGAGTGGTTCCATAAAAATTATTGAAAATATCTTTTACATATTTTTTAGGGATTACGGATTTTCCTGGATTGATTACAACTTTCTTTAAAGTTGGATTAGGCACCACTTTTACTATTAGCCTGACTCCTAATGGGCCATCTTGAGACTTTATTTGAACACCTGAAAACCATCCAGTAGCATAAATTGAATTTAGATCTTCTTTTAGAATTTGATTATTAATCATACTCCCAGGTTTTATACTCATAGAATCATATGCAGCTAACTCTAATTTTTTTCCATCTGGATCTTTTTCCCACCCTTCAATAATTATTTCTGAAATAAGAACTCTTTCATCATTGAGCTGTTCACCATTATCTGCAATCAAGACATTATTATTTCGTTGAGGATCAAATGCTAAAAACAAATTATTTTCACCTTTATCAATAATTTGAGCGTTTATTGTTTCCCCTTCTTTATCAGAGAAATACTTGGCAGCTAGCTCTGAATTATTTGATATAAATATTAAGTGGAAACAAGCGATGCTTGTAATAACTTTTCTATATTTCACTAGATCTTTTTGCATAAAATTTTAATTTAAGTTAGATTTAAAAAATTTTCGAATTCAATTGATTTCAATGAAATTATTTATCCTTCTATTAATTTCACTATAAGCTTCAATTAAATCACCTAAATCATTTCTAAACCTATCTTTATCTAGACTCACTATTATATCATTTTCCTGATTAAGATCCCATAATCTACAATTATCTGGGCTTATTTCATCACATAAAATGATTTCATTATTCGTATTGTAACCAAATTCAAGTTTGAAATCTACAAGATCTAGCTGAATATTCTTAAAAAATTTTTTAAGAATTTTATTTATTTTCAAAGTCAAATCAATTATAAAGTCTAAATCTTTAACATCTATGATATTAAGTAATTTAATTCTATCTCTTGTTAAAAGTGGATCATTAAGAACATCATTTTTAAGATAAATATCAATTAAAGGCTTTTCTAACAATGTTCCTGGTTTTATTGTTGTCTGTTTACATAAAGAACCAAAAGCAGTATTTCTTAGTACTACCTCTAAAGGAATAACTTTTATTTTCTGGGCAATAATTGAATTCTCATTTTTAATTTCAAGAAAATGAGTAGGGATATTATTTTTTATAAGCAGTTCAAAAATTTTTGAACTTATGAGGCAATTAAGTTTACCTTTTCCTTTAAATTTAGCTTTTTTAAGTGCATTAAAAGCTGTAGCATCATCTTTAAATTCAATTATTACTTTATCTGATTCATTATGAGCAAATACTTTTTTGGCCTTTCCTTCATAAATCATGTCAAATTTATTATTCATAAATAAAACCTCTTTGATTACTAAATTTAGAATTTTTAATTAACATATTTACTAGAGATCTAATTGTTTTAAAAGATTAGATTGTTTTCATTTTAACTGATTATTCATCGAAACCTTAGGACCTTCAGAAAACAGATTTATGAGTATTAATTCAAAGCACGCGAAAAGTTTTAGTAAATTAGAAAATGTTTTAATAATTGGCAATGGCGGGAGAGAAAATTCTTTAGCTTGGGCTATTCAAAAAAACGAACTAATCAAAAAAATCTTTCTAATCCCCGGTAACGCTGGATCACAAAAAATAAACAAATGTGAAAGAGTGCTTTTAGATATAAACAATAATGAAGAATTAATCAAAGAGCTAAATTTATTAAATATTGATTTAGTCGTGATTGGACCAGAAATCCCATTAGCAAAAGGCTTAAGTGATGTACTTCGAAAGAATGACTTCAAGGTGTTTGGGCCAGGTAAAGATGGGGCAAAGTTGGAATATAGCAAGTCTTGGGCAAAAGAATTCATGCAAAGAGCTGAAATTCCTACGGCTAAATTCTGGAAAATAAATTCACTAGAAGAAGCGAAAGAGGTTATTAATAAATCTAAAAGCCCATTAGTTGTAAAAGCTGATGGGTTAGCTTCAGGTAAAGGTGTTTTTATTCCCGAGTCAAAAGATGAATGTCTTGAAGCAGCAGAAGCAATATTTAATGGGAAGTTTGGGAATGCTGGGCGAGTGATAGTTCTGGAAGAAAGAATTGAAGGGCCTGAAGTCTCAGTGTTTGCTCTTTGTGATGGAGAAAAATATATTTTACTCCCATCAGCACAAGATCATAAACGTCTTAATGAGAATGACCAAGGACCTAATACAGGGGGGATGGGAGCCTACGCCCCTACACCACTGCTAAACAAAGATTCCCTTGAAAAAATTATCAACCAAATCATTAAACCTACAATAAAGGAATTACAAAGAAACAATATTGAATATCGAGGCGTTCTTTATTTTGGACTAATGCTCACTAAATCAGGTCCGAAAGTTATAGAGTATAACTGTAGGTTTGGAGATCCAGAATGCCAAACAATAATGCCTTTAATGGATAAAGATTTTGTAATTCTTCTACAAAAATGCGCTATGGGGAAATTGATTGGGAATGAAGTAATTAATGATTCCAAGAAAGTAAGTGGTTGTATAATAGCAACTTCAAAAGGTTATCCTCTCGAATATAAGACCGGCTACCCTATTAATATAGGCACAATTGATTCCGAGAATTGTCAAGTTTTTGATTCAGGCACTCGTTTAAGTGAAAGTGGTGATGTTCTAACCGATGGAGGGAGGGTTTTAAGTATTGTTTGTCAAGATAAGGATTTTGATAAAGTTTTTGAGAAGGCTTACAGAAATATAAAAGAAATAAATTTTGAAGGTATTTATTTCAGAAATGATATTGGTCATCAGGTGAGAAAAAAATTCTCAAGGGGTAATTAGTCTCATGCTTGATAATAATGATAGCGATAATTCAGATTTTAATCTCACTGAAAATAACATGAGAACTAATTATTGGATTAATAAATTATTAACTTGGTGGAGCGGTTTTAGCTTAAGAACAAAATTGTTAGCGATAGCTACTCTTGTAGTAAGCCTTATAATGACAGGGATAACATTTTTTGCACTTAATAGCATTCAAAGAGATGCAGGCATGAATGACACTAGATATGCAAGAGATCTAGGGTTATTGCTCTCAGGGAATGTTACGGAATTAGTTGCTAATAATCAAAAAAACGAAATCTCTAATGTTGCAGAGAAGTTTTGGAGATCCAGTAGAAATTTACGTTATATATTTTTTACTGATGCTGATGATATTGTTCAACTTGGGATACCAATAAGCGCTACGCCAACGACGTCTGATGGTCAGTTCCAATTAACGCGAAGATTAAAGTTACCCTCGGAAATCAAAAAAAGACCTCAATTCCCTCTAGTCAGGCAACATGCAACGCCACAAGGTCAAGTAACAGATGTATTCGTTCCTATGTTATGGAAAGGCAGATATCTCGGAACTTTAGCTTTAGGAGTTACTCCTAATAAAAAAGCTTTAGCAAGTGCAGCACTAACTAGAGAAGTGACAATAGCAGTATTCATTTCTATTTGGGTTTTGGTAATACTTGGAGCAGTATTTAATGCACTTACGATTACGAGACCTGTTAGGGAATTAGTAAGAGGAGTTAGGGAAATTTCTAAAGGTAACTTTAAATCGAGGATTTCTTTACCTATGACTGGAGATCTAGGTGAACTTTTAAATGGGTTTAACCGAATGGCCTCTCAATTAGAAAATTATGACGAGGCAAATATTGAAGAACTCAAAGCAGCTCAAATAAAGCAACAATCTTTAATAGCTACTATGGCTGATGGAGCAATATTATTAGATTCTCAAGGTAAGATTGTTCTTACCAATCCAACAGCAAAAAGATTATTTCGCTGGGAAGGAAGATTCTTAGAAGGAAAATATATTTTAAATGAGATTCCCGAAATTTTATCTAATGACCTGCATCCAAATATAGAATCTATTTTAAAAAGAGAAAAGGAGAATGATGATTTAAGAATTAGCTTAGTAGAACCAGCTAGAACTCTCAGAATTGTTTTACAATCTGTTTTAGATACAAATAGAGTTGAATTAAAAGGAATTGCAGTAACAATTCAAGATTTAACTAGAGAAGTAGAACTTAATGCAGCACAAAATAGATTTATAAGTAACGTTTCGCATGAGTTAAGAACACCACTTTTCAATATAAAAAGTTATGTAGAGACTTTATATGATTTAAAAGATAAACTCTCAAACGAGGAGCAACTTGAATTCTTGGGTATTGCAAATTCAGAGACCGATAGACTAACAAGACTGGTAAATGATGTACTCGATTTATCAAGATTAGAGTCAGGAAAGATAATTCAATTAGAGCCAATGAATATCAAACCTGCAATAGAACAAACTCTTAGAAATTATAGGCTTAACGCAACTGAAAAAGATGTTTCATTAGCTCATGATATAGAAGAAAACATTCCATTAATTCTTGGAAATTTTGATTTACTTCTTCAAGTTTTTGATAATTTACTTGGGAATGGTTTGAAATTTAGTCCAAAAAAAAGCATCCTAATGATTAGAGCTTATACTTGGCCAGATTACTGCCCTATTCCACCACTCAGCGAAACTAAAAATAATGCACCTCAATGTGAGTTGGTTTCACCTTTACCAAAAGTAAGAATTGAAATTGCTGATACAGGTTCTGGAATATCTCAATCTGAACAAGATAAAATATTTGATCGATTTTACAGAGTAGAAAACACAGTTCATACGGAACAAGGAACAGGTTTAGGTCTATCCATTGTTAAAGGAATAATTGAAAAACATGGCGGGGAGATTCGTATGGCTAGTGAATTAGATATAGGAACAACCTTCTGGTTCGATTTACCATTAGAACAATCTGACCGAGAAGAATTAGTTACTCAAACTATCAAGAATAATTATAAAAGCTTTTAAAATTATCAAAATTTACTTATCTAATTATTATCAACTCCTTTAAAAACATTTGGAAGATTTTGATCAGGTACAACTCTATGAGGCGCCCCACTAAATATTTGTTCAAAATTAGAAAAGGAATCCTTTATCTCAGGGCCTCGATTTGTAATTATAAATTCTCTAATCCTTTTGTCATGCCATGAACCTCTCATTTTAAAAACATTTAAAGCTCTGGCCATCTCCCCTTTGATTTCGACATATTGTAGCAACAATATAGTATCCGTAATTGTCGAGATATGAGAATCAGTAATAGAGTGACTTCCCATAAATTCTTCTGCAGTATTTGTAAAGAAGCCAGCAATTTCCTCTTGTTTTGAATATCCAGTCACACCAATTACAAACTGCCTAAATGCATTTAAACTAACACCTCTAGCCAATGCTGAGAGAGAGTCAATCGCCATTCTCTTTGGTTTAAATTGATTGATTTGGGTTTTTATGATTTGCAAGTGATCTTCTAAACCAGTTGATTCAGGATATGCGCAAATAATTTTTAATAATCCATCGCTTTCCATCTTTTCAAAATCTATGCCCCAACTTGTGGCATTCCTCAGCAATTGAGCTCTAGATTCTTCATATGCGAACAATATTGCTCTTTCCTTATTATTATAAGCATCTTCTATGAATTTCGATACAAGCATTGTCTTCCCAGTACCAGTGGCGCCTGTTGCTAAGATAATAGAATCCTGAAAATAACCTCCTCCGCACATATCATCAAGATCTTTAACTCCAGAACTTATTCTAATATTGGAAGATCTCTGGGTTAATCTCATCGCTCCAAGAGCAAAAACACTAATACCATCGTTGCCCATTGTGAAAGGGAATTCCCCCTTCATATGTACAGTACCTCTTAACTTTAAAACTTCTAATGTTCTTCTTCTTTTTTCTGTCTCGAGAACATTTCTTAATAAGACAACATTATCTGACACGAATTCCTCCACTCCATATCTCGCAATAGGGCCATAATCATCTACCCTTTCTGTTGTCATAACAGTAGTAACTCCTATTTCCTTTAACCTCGCTATAAGTCTGAAAATTTCTCTTCTAACAACATAAATCGCATCATACTGTTGAAAAACCGCCGTTATTGAATCTATAGCAACTCTTTTAGCTTTGTATTTTCTTATGGCATAACTTATCCTCTCAATCAAACCAGACAAGTCAAAGTTACCTGCAACATCTTGACCATCGGGATCAGGTGAAGCATCCAAAATAAAAAGCTTATTTTGATCGATTAATTCTTGTAAATCCCAGTCGAAACTAGCAGCATTTCTTATGATATCTAAAGGCGATTCTTCAAATGTAATAAAAATCCCAGGTTCATCAAAATTACAAATTCCATGGTGTAAATATTGCAAAGAAAAGACAGTTTTACCAGTCCCAGATGTACCACTAACAAGAGTACTTCGAGATACAGGTAAACCTCCTCGACAAACATCATCAAAGCCTTCAATACCAGTAGGCAATTTTTGTACCTGCATTTTATTTGATTTGCTAAAATTTTTATCTTTCATGGTTTTTTATAAGAACAAAATTATTAATGAAAATTAAATTACATGTTTCAATATCAAGTATAAAACTTTTTAATTATTTTTTCTCTAAACTATATTCAGTTTCATTTAATTCATCAAAAAGCAAATCTAAACCAATTAAAACTTTCTCTCTATCCGATAAGTCACCAATAATTTTCCTTACAGGCGGTGGTAATATTTTTGCGAGGGTTGGGGTCGCTAAAATCTTATCCTCCTCTGCAAGTTGTGGTTGTTTAAGCACATCAATAACTTTTAAGGCATAAACACCTTTAAATTCATTTTCTAAAATTTCTTTAAGAGTATTTAATGCTCTCACTGAATTAGGAGTATTGCCTGCTACATACAGTTTTAAGATATAAGTCTTTCTAAATGACATTTTTCAAATTCTTCATATTGATATAAAAGATTTATAATATACCTTGACTTATTACACTACAAAATACGAAAATAAACAAACATTTATGATTGCTTATCAGGTTAAATCAAAAAATTTTTTGAACCTAATAGCGTCTTCTAGATATGACCACTTCTAAAAAAACCTCAACCAATTCATCAGCAAATAATGAATTTTATGCAATAGCAGAGACCTCTGGCCAACAGTTTTGGTTCGAAGTTGACAAATATTATGATATTGACAGATTCAATGCCAAAGAAAAAGACAAAATAACACTTGAAAAAATTTTACTAATAAAAGATAAAGACTCCATTACTATAGGGAAACCATATATTAAAGATGCAAAAATTGAATTAGAGGTAGTTTCACATTTAAGAGATAAAAAAATTCTTGTTTATAAGATGCGTCCTAAGAAAAAGACAAGAAGGAAAATGGGTCATAGACAAGAACTTACAAGAGTTATGGTAAAATCAATTTCTATAGGAAAAAGTTCTACTAAAGTTTCTTCACAAAAGGAAGCTGTCAAAAAGGACGCTAAACCAAAAACTTCAAAAAAGGAAGCTGTCAAAAAAGACGCTAAACCAAAAACTTCAAAAAAGGAAGCTGTCAAAAAAGACGCTAAACCAAAAACTTCAAATTAAAAATCACTAATGGCACACAAAAAAGGTACAGGTTCCACTAGAAACGGAAGAGATTCAAACTCAAAAAGACTTGGCGTGAAAGCTTATGGAGGAGAAAAAGTTACTGCCGGATCAATTTTAATCCGTCAAAGAGGTACTTCTTTTTTACCTGGAATCAACGTAGGGAAAGGTAAGGATGATACCCTTTTCGCATTAAAAGAAGGGACAGTGAGTTTTGAAAGTATCAAAAGAAATTTAAGAAATAGAAAAAGAGTTAATATAATTCTCTAAAATTTCTTATACGCTCTTGTAGTTATAAGAATTGGATGAAAGACTTCTATAAAATTTAATTGAAGCTTCTTAAAAAAATCTTCAATAACTTGCTTATCGTCAATATGGAAAGGATATTCATTGTTTTCTCCCTTATAGAAATACCAATTAAATAATGCAATACAATTAGAGTCCATAATTTCATAAAACATATCAAGTTGAGAAACAGGATCAGGAAGATGTTCCAAAACATCTAAACAAACTATTGAATCAAATTTAGATATTTCTGTTTCTTTAATTGTCTTGCAAAAGGTAAGTTTATTTTCCACACCTAATTTTTTAGCCCTAAATTCAACAAAGGTTCTATTTGTTTGATTAATATCTACGAAAAAAACATGCTCTACTTTTGAAGACATGGCATTAGCTAAGGCATGGGTACCTATCCCTCCACCAAAATCTAAAACTAAATCTCTTGAAAATCTCTGTTGCAGTCTTAATGTATCAGCAATATAATCTTTACTCGAAATGTGCCAAGCAGCCAAATCCGCCAGATGCCTATCTCCTACAATTTCTTCATAAAAATCTGATACTTCACTCAAAGCATCTCCAGGATGTAAACTTGCCAAATTCATCTTGGCGTTTACAAGGAACTCCTCTAAATCAGATTCTTCAATAGACAAGAATTCTATTAAATGAGATTTCAAATTAAAAGCATCATCCAGAAATTCTTTTAATATGCAATCATCGTTTTTCAATTTCTTAATTTTTAATTTCCGATATAAAAATAATAAGATAGTAAGAAATAATCATCAAAGTATTCTTAATATTAAAAATGGAAAGTAAGGATGGATTCTTAGTAATTAATAAAGAAAGAGGCTGTACCTCGCATGATTGTGTTAAACAAATAAGGAAGTTAATAAACAAAAAAAAAGTTGGTCATACCGGTACTCTTGATCCCGAGGTGACAGGTACATTACCAATTGCGATAGGAAGTGCGACAAGATTTATTCAATATTTACCTCAATGGAAAACATATATCGGACAAATAAAATTAGGAGTAAGAACAAATACTGATGACATTCAAGGTAGCATAATTAGTCAGAGAGATTGGCCAAAAATTAGTAGTGAAAGATTAGATCAATATTTAAATAATTTCCGAGGAATAATCCAACAAATCCCTCCAAAGGTTTCTAGCGTTCATATTAATGGTGAGAGGGCCTATAAAAAGGCTTTGCAAAATGAAGATTTTGAATTATTCCCGAAAGAAGTAACAATAGAGGAACTCTTGCTAATGAAATGGAATCAAGCAAATGGAATAATAGAAATAAAAATTAAATGTTCTGCAGGAACATATATAAGATCGATCGCCAGAGATTTGGGTACAATTTTAAATTCTGAGGGTTGTCTTTTAAAACTAAAAAGAATTTCTGCTTGTGGATTCCATGAGAAAAATTCTATAAAAATATCTGATATAAAGAAAAACCAAAACAATCCCAGAAATTTAATTATTCCAACAATTTCTGCACTTGATCATATCTCAACATTAGTTTTAATTAATGAAAAAGAAATCAATTTTTGGCAAACAGGAAGAGTAATAAAGTTTGATTCGAATAACTTCACTAAAACCTGCTCTTTTGATTACAAAAAACCTATAAAGATTATAGATTTAAAAAAGAATCTTCTTGGTATAGGTTTTACTAATGAAGAGCAAACTAATTTAAATCCTAAATTAGTTCTTAATGCAAAATAATTTTTTATAGGAAATCTTTTTTGAAAGGTTGAACATCTACCTCCTTATAGAAATGTTTTAAAATTTCTTCTGCTTTCAGTCCTTTAGAAGCCATATATTTTGCACCCCATTGGCTCATACCTACTCCATGACCAGATCCCTGACCTATAACTATTAGACTCTTTTTAATAGGAAAACTCTCATATTTTTTGTCCTCAATAAATTTAAATCTTACAAAAGTACTATTAAGATTCATTTTTCTTCTTAAATCTTGCCCAGATATTTTTTCTGAACCATATTCGCCATAAATAATCACATTTTTTACTCTGCCTGTATCAGTTATGCTTGAAATCTCTATATTGTTTATGCCTCCAATCATAGGGAATAAATTCTGTAATTCTTCATTGGAAAATCTTTTCTGCCATCGCAGTTTTGGGTTTTGTTTATCAAAGTCTTTGACACTAGATAAATATGGATATTTATTCTTCCATACATCTTGGCTATTTTCTGTCATACCTCCTGAACTACTATGAAATAAGGCATTAATCAATTTATTGTTATATGTCAAGACTAAAGATCTTGTACTTCTTACTGCTCTGATAGTTTTATAAGTTCTTGATTCCAAACCATTATATACTTGACTTTTCTGAGTCGAATCAATGTCATAAAAAAGGTTGCCTTTTTGCTTTAAAGCATAGGTTCTAGAAGCAATAGCTTGTGCTTTCAATGCTTCCATAGGCCACTGAGTTAGCATCTCAGAACCAACCACACTACTAAGGTATCTTTCAATCCCAAGAACGTTAACTATTAATATTTCAGAATCTAGGATATACAAATTAATTGTACCTGAATATCTTTTCTGACCGACCCAAATACCTCTACCATCAGAAGATTTAACTTGAAAGTTTTGTTGATTTTTTAAATCATATATTTTTTGTTTGTTCTTATCAAAGAATAAAGTTTTTCTATTTTTTTGACTTTTTAAAGTTAAACCTTTTATTCTCTTATTTGAAAAACTTTTTCCATTTATAATTAAAGGTATGAATCTATCTGATCTAATCCTTACGTTATTATTTTTTGATATTAGAACCCTTATTATTGGCTCCTTTAAGGCATAAACAGAATGATTATGAAAAACACATAAGAATAAAATACTTACTAAATAAAATTTAAGGGGGATTTTTACAAATTTAAATATCACTTTGTTTAAAAAACAAGGTTTGAATTTGCCTTAGTTTGACTAAAAGTCTAGATTTAATCTAGGTATCAAAACAAAAGTATCATAATAAGTGAACATAACCTTCTTAGGAACCAGTTCTGGGGTGCCAACCTTAACAAGAAATGTCTCTTCCTTAGCTCTTAAATTATCTCAATCTTCTGAAGTATGGCTATTTGACTGTGGAGAGGGAACGCAGCATCAAATAATGAAAAGTAATATTAAATCCTCACAAATAAAGAAGATATTTATTTCACATATGCATGGTGATCATATTTATGGTTTACCTGGTCTCTTAGCAACCCTAGGACTATCAGGTAACAGTAATGGAATTCAAATTTACGGACCTAAAGAACTCAGAGGTTTCATAACTTCTGCCCTTAATAGCAGTTCCTGCAAGTTGTCATTTCCATTAAATTATGTAGACGTTGAGGATTATGCTTCACAAAATAAATTTTTATTTGAAAACGATAAATTAAAAGTTAATTGCGCATGTCTTAAACATAGATTACCTGCTTATGGTTATCGAGTAAGCGAGAAAGATAAACCAGGCATATTTGATATCAAAAAAGCAAAGTTGATGAAGATACCTCCTGGGCCAATCTATTCAGAACTTCAACAAGGTAAAACAGTTAAGCTAGAGAATGGGAGATCTTTGAATGGGAAAGAATTTTGTGGGCCGCCTAGAAAGGGGGAAAGTTTTGTTTATTGCACAGATACGGTCTTTAGCGAATCAGCGGTATCTTTATCAAAAAACGCTGATTTACTAGTCCATGAATCTACATTTTCTAAAGAAGATGAGAAAATGGCCTATGAAAAATTACATTCCACAACAATAATGGCAGCACAAACAGCATTATTATCTAATGTAAAAAAATTAATCATCACTCATCTAAGTCCAAGATATACCAATAGAAGTTCAATTACACCAAGTGATTTGCTTAAAGAGGCTCAAAAAATTTTTCCCAATACTTACCTGGCAAAGGACTTTTTAACTTCAGAAATTAAATAAACTGCAACAGTTCGTGAGAAGTAGGTTTGTAAATGACCAACCCATGAAATAATAGTCATAGGTTTTTCTATTTGATGTCGATCGAAATGGTTACTTTTTTTTCGTTCCTAAACAAGTCTCTAAAAAGACTTCTGATTTTACTTCCATTGATTGTTGGTTTAATCTTAAATCCAATTTCTGCAAATGCACTATATCCTAGTGATCCTTCGTCAGTAGATGTATTGAAAGGTAATCTTCATGGGCAAGATCTTCAGAATACTGAATATGTAAAATATGACTTATCTGGACAAGACTTAGGTGAGACTAATCTTCAAGGTGCCTATATGAGTGTTACAACTGCAGCAAATGCTAGTTTCAAAGGTGCCAATATGGACAGCCTAATTGCATATGCAACTCGTTTTGATAACGCTGACCTTTCAGATGCAATCCTTACTAATGCCGATCTATTGAAAAGTTATTTTGATGGAGCAAACATAGATGGGACTGATTTTACTGATTCAAATCTTGATCTAGCGCAGAGAAAATCATTATGTTCAAGAGCAACAGGTACTAATCCAAAAACAGGGGTAGATACACTAGAGAGTCTTGAATGCACTGGATTAAGAGGTTATATACCTGCAACACCAAACGCTTAATTTAAAAATTAATTTACTTAATTAGGGTAAATATTACCAGGTTCTTTTGAGCCTGGTTTTTTGCTGTACCACCATTCTTGTATCTCAGAAGAAAATTTGATTGAGAAGAGGGTAATAACTGTTTCAACAGATTTTGAACCAGGCTCCAAAATCTGAACCGAGTATGAAGGACATTTTCTTGAAGCCATATCCGCTACAAATCTAGAACCTATTCTTCTCCAACTTGGCTCTTTACTGCGCCAGGCTAACCTTGAGCAGGGCCAAGGTAACTCTTCTCTATCATAAAGCCTACAACATGGTCCAATAACTTTATAACTATACTGACCTCCATGACTTGATTGAATCGTTCCTGTCTTAAAAAATTCAAATTTATTCATTTTTCTCAAAAAAAAGCCACCTCATTAGAGGGTGGCAGAAAAAAATTAATATATCAACTTAAAAAGTTAATTTTTTATAATTAATACAATTCTTCCTCAGCATGAGTTGTAATTGTTACATCTGATGTTGGATAAGCGACACATGTAAGCACAAAACCTGCTTCTAGTTGATCATCATCCAAGAAGCTTTGGTCTGACTGATCGACACTTCCTGAGGTAACCTTTCCAGCACATGTTGAACAAGCTCCGGCTCTACAAGAATAGGGAAGATCAATGCCCTGTTCTTCAGCAGCATCTAGAATATATTGATCATCAGGTACTTCAATGGTTGAGTTGAGTCCTTCACCTTCGCTGATGAGTGTAACTTTGTAAGAAGCCATTTAAATAAAAAATTGTTGGTAGTTAATACCTATCAAATACATTTTTAACATTGATTTGGCCGATATGTGAGATTTTGAAGTAAAAAATGACACAATAAAATGTATTAATGAGTATTCATAAGAAAAACTTATGTATAAATTAGTTTCATAGCTTTTGTGCTGCAATGCTCACCCAATCTTTTCTAGACGATACATCAATTAATTTAAACTGATTGAGAACCAATATTTTTATAATTTCATCTTTTTGTGACCTTAATATTCCGCTCAGGATAACTGTTCCATCATTTTTCAAACAC
>Ga0208749_1000102_pt1 | contig 20121 bp, 18 predicted proteins | sample Knorr_S15_td_DCM_FD_185601 | JGI IMG/M metagenome (GOLD analysis project Ga0208749, IMG submission 185601) | Marine microbial communities from Southern Atlantic Ocean transect - Knorr_S15_td_DCM_ad_63m_LV_B (SPAdes) (version 2) | ecosystem: Environmental > Aquatic > Marine > Oceanic | place... | reverse complement strand
ATCGATAATAAATGTAAGAGATACTGTTACAAGTCTCGCAAGAACAACAAAAGATGCTACTTTTGCGACTGTAGCCATGTACCCAACATATCCTGTTGGTGAACCTTGGTAAACATCGGGTGCCCATGCTTGAAAAGGAGCAGCCGCTACTTTAAATAATAAGCCAACAATAATAAAAATAAGTCCCATAAAAGTAGTTAAGGGAACATTGTCAGGTCCAATAAAACTAATTGCAATACTTGTTTCGTATACTCCAATTATTGATAATGAAACATAAATTAGAGCTACCCCATAAACAAATATACAAGAAGCTAGAGAACCTAATAAAAAGTATTTCAAAGAAGCTTCGTTGCTTAGCTGATCTCCCCTGTTAAGCCCTGCCAAAGCATATAAACTAATTGAACCAATTTCTAATCCTATAAATAACATTATGAAATTCTCTGCATCAATCATTAATAAAAAACCTGATGCTGACATCAAAATAAGAATTAGCGCTTCCGTAGTTTTATTTTCTATCATCTCAGAAGTCTTCCAGAAAGAGTTGAAAGTAAATAGAAGAACCATTCCAATAAGCACATTGCCAACTAATGCAAATTCATCAAGAAGAATCTTTTCTGTAAAATAAGAAGATACCCCATCGGTTAAAAATAATCCGAACTTTAAAAATATAGTGAATAAAGTTAATAAAATTCCTAAAAATGATACATATTTTTTTATATACATTGGAGTAGAAATTGTTATTGTACAAAATAATAAAACTATAACCGTAAGGAGTAGTGCAAGCGTAGGAGCTATAACTATATAATTTATACCAAGAATTTCTGAAACCGTTGTCATTTTAAGTCCTTAAACATTGCAATCGTATCGCTTAAAAAGCTGGCTTCTTCAATAACAAAACTCTCAATATAATTTGGATAAATGCCAATAAACAACATTAACAAAACTAACGGAGCTACTGATGCAGTTTCTCGAGAGTTCAAATCACTTAAGCTTTCGTTTTCTTCATATTTAATAGGACCAGTAAACATTCTTTGATAAGCCCAAAGCATATAAATTGCAGCTAAAACAACTCCAAATGCTGCAAGTGATGTCAAAACTTTATAGCTATTATAGCTACCCATAAGAATCATAAACTCGCCCACAAATCCATTTAATCCTGGAAGGCCTATTGAAGCAAAAGAGGTAAATAAAAATATTGCAGCGTACCTTGGCATCGTAATCTTTACCCCTCCAAAATCACTGATGTTTCGAGTGTGTCTTCTTTCATAGATGAACCCAACAAGCATAAATAAAGCTCCAGCAGTAATACCATGATTTATCATTTGAATTATTGCTCCCTCAATACTTAAAAAGCCACCGGCTGATATACCTAACATGACAAATCCCATATGGCTAACTGATGAGTAAGCAATTAATTTCTTAATATCTATTTGTGCAATCGCAACTAGAGCTCCATAAATTATTCCAATAACAGATAAAAGGGCTATTAAATTTTTATAAGCCAAGAAACCCTCTGTAAAAAATGGAATAGAGACTCTTAGTATTCCATACGCACCAACTTTGAGGAGAACTCCAGCTAACATTATGCTTCCTGCGGTTGGAGCTTCTACGTGAGCATCGGGCAACCAAGTGTGTAATGGAAATATTGGAACTTTAATTAAAAACCCAAAGGTAAATAATAAAAATAAAGTTTTTGATTGTGACTCAAGAAAAATTAATGAAGAAAGTGTTTCGAAATCTACAGCAAGCCTTCCATTAAATCCATAGCTAATAACCGCCGTATAAACTGTCCCGATAAAAATGAAAACTGAACCGAAAACAGTATAGAGAATAAATTTTATTGTTGCATATCTTCTATTTTCTCCACCCCATATTCCCATTAAGAAATACATAGGAATTAATAAAGCCTCAAAAAATATAAAAAGTGAAATAAGATCACCGCTAATAAAAACACCATTTATTGCAAAATGAAGCATTAGAAGTGAACCAACAAACCCCTTACTTTCAGCATGTTCTTTCCCTATTGAAAGCAGCGACACAAAAACTAATAATGAACTCAGCAAAAGGAGTAATGTGGACATTCCTGATAATCCAAAATTTAGACTTAAGCCATAAGACTGGATCCATTCAAAAGTAGATAAAATTGTAAATTCAGTCTTTGCATAATCTCCAAAAAGTAAATAAACACATTGAGTTAGTGTTATCAGTGAGAATGCAATTCCGATTGGTCTAAATGTTTCTTTTCTTGAATTTGGAATAAGGAATATTAACAATGCGCTGACAAGAGGAACGATTAATAGAGAAAACATTATGGATGTCATCGTGGCACCATAGGAGTAGCTAAAAACAATGCGATCAAAAGTAGCAAAAATAATCCAAAGTAAACTACATAGTTTCTGACCATTCCAGTTTGAGTGGTTGATGTAATCTTTGAAGTTTTGTTAAATGCAGTTGATACAAAATTTACCGAACCGTCAATTAACATACCATCTACAACAACTGCGACTTTACGTGATAAATTTTTCATACCAGATACGAAGAAAAGATTTCCAAATTTATTCAGATACAAAACATTTAAAGAGAGATCTTTTATTAGATTTATAGGATATTCAAGCTTAAATTTTTGCAAATCAATTCTTTTATGCAGTTCGATGCCAAATAATAAAAATGCAATAATCAAGCCTGTAAACCCTGCTCCTATTGAAAGCACTGCTAGAACAACTAATGTAATTCCTTCAGGCAAATGAGTCACCTCTACATTTTCGAGAGTTACATGAAGAACCTTTTCTAACCCATGGAAAAAAGGTGTATTTATAAAACCAATAAATACGGAAAACATTCCTAAAAGTAAGAGTGGTCTTGTCATTGCTTTTGGTGCTTCACTGACATCTGAGTGGTCAAAACCATTGTCTTTTTCAAAAATTAATAACCAGTGTCTTCCCATGTAGAATGCAGTAAGAAAAGCTGCACCTAATGTAAGTGCCCAAAATATATAGTAAATGCCACCATTAGCAAAAACTGAAGCGAGTATTTCATCTTTTGACCAAAACCCTGCAAGTGGAGGTATCCCAGAAATTGCAAGAGTTCCAATTCCCATCATTGCAGCCGTAACTGGCATTTTTTTTCTCAGACCTCCCATTTTTCTAATATCTTGTTCGTGATGCATAGAATGTATAACAGCTCCTGCACCAAGAAATAGCAATGCTTTAAAAAATGCGTGAGTAACTAGATGAAAAATTGCGGCAACATATGCTCCGGCACCAATTGCAATAAACATGAAACCGAGTTGTGAAATAGTAGAGTAGGCTAAAACTTTCTTTATATCATATTGGTTTATTGCTGAGAATGCTGCAAGAAGAGCAGTTATTAAACCAAATACTATTATTAAAAGACTGGCTAGTTTTGAGTGCTGTAGTAGAGGAGAAATTCTTACAAGCATAAACACACCTGCTGTCACCATTGTTGCAGCATGTATTAGTGCACTTGCAGGAGTTGGCCCTTCCATAGCATCTGGTAGCCAGCTGAATAAAGGAAATTGAGCAGATTTACCAAAAGCTCCGAGTAGTAAAAAGAGGGAAATCGCTGTGATTGTATTTTCATTAACTCCAGTTGAGTTATGTAGAATTTCGTAAAAATCAAAAGTATTAAAAGTATCTAAAATTATCATTAGACCAATTAAAAATCCAAAATCACCAACCCTGTTTATTACAAATGCTTTATTGCCAGCTTTTGCTGCTTCTGTCTTCTTTGACCAAAATGAAATTAATAAGTAAGAACTCAAGCCTACTAACTCCCATCCAAAAAACATTACTAAGAAATTTGATGACATTACTAAAAGCAACATTGAAAAGACAAAGAAATTAAAATAAACAAAATAATTACTATGGTTATCATCTTTCTCCATATAGGAAGTTGAGAATAGCTGAATAACAAATGAAAGCCCTGTAACCAATACCAACATGATTCCAGATAAGCCATCAAGTGTAAAACCAATGCTTATATCGGGATTTGAAATCCATTGAAACAACTCTATATTTACGGCCTTAAATTTATTTAAAGCAAGTGCAATAAATGAATAAGATGCAATAGCAAACGAAAGAAGTGATCCATTTAATGTAAAAAAGTTAGTAACTAATTCATTAAATAATTTCTTATTTAAAAACAAAAAAATTGAAGTAAGAAGTGGAAGAAAAATTGGAAGTAGAAAAATGAATTCCAATTTAACCTCGTGACACATTCAGTACATCAACCGAGGCTGATGACTGTTTCCTAAAGATAGAAACAATAATTGCAAGACCGACTACTACTTCTGCAGCTGCAACAACTAATACAAAAAATACAAAAACTTGACCATCAATTTGTCCAAAATGTTTGGACGCTGATATAAATGTTAAATTTACAGCATTGAGCATAAGCTCGATACACATAAACATTATTAAAGCATTTTTTCTAATCATCATTCCCAAAAAACCAATAGAGAACAACATTGCAGCAAGTGTGAGATACCAATCAGTAGTTACTTCAAGCATTACTATTTCTTTTCTTTGTGTCATAAGCTAATGCAATAGCAGCTGCAGTAGCAACGATTAATAATATAGAGATTATTTCAAACGGAAAAATCCACTCTGTAAACAAAACACCCGCAATTAGTTGTGGTGTTCCCTCTGTGTCATATTCTACAGGTGGAAACCATAGATCCCATTTGAAATCAGAACTGATAGCTACATATGCTAATAATGAAATAAGTATTAAAAAAACTCCACTTACTAGAAATGTTTGGCCTTTAATTGAGTCAGTTGATTGTTCCTTTTTGTCAACACCGATCATCATTATTACAAAAAGAAACAAAGTCATTACAGCACCTGCATATACCAGCATTTGAACCATTGCTACAAAAGTTGCATTCAAAGTTATATATATGATTGCCAATGAAACTAATGTCATAACTAACCCCATAGCATTGTGTACGGGGTTTCTAGCAAATATAACTATGAGTGCGCCAATAATAATTAAGCTAGCAGGAGCAAAAAAGAGAAGCGCCTCAACCAATTTACTCTTCCTCCAAAGTCTGTCCTTCTTCAGGTGGTTTCTTCCCAACACCCAATGAACCAGACCAGTTAACTACATTTTGGAAATTTGGATTTCCATTGGGAGAGGTTGCCCTCATCCATCCATCTGATGTGTTTAATTCATCTACATTAGTTAACTTAGTTTGGTCTTCATGTGTATTTGGAGTTCCATCATCTTTTACAACCAGAACTTCTTTATCGAAAATAGCTTCTGACCTATTAGCAACGCTCATCTCAAAAAGAGATGTCATCGTAATTGCTTCAGTAGGACAGGCCTCGACACATAATGCACAATATATACACCTGAGCATATTTATTTCGTAAATAAAACCATATCTTTCTCCTGGACTTACAGGATTTTCTTCAGGATTGTCTTCGCCTCTAACATATATACACTGCGCAGGACAAACACCAGCACACAATTCACAACCTATGCATTTTTCCATGCCATCTTCATACTTATTAAGAACATGACGACCATGAAATCTTTGAGGTTTTTTTCTAAATTCTTTAGGATATTTATCAGTTACCGACTTTCGAAATAATTCCTTGAAAGTAACCTTTAATCCTTTTATTAAACCAAAACTATCACTCATAACTCAGCTCCACGGTAAACCAAACTCTCTTAATCCTAAAACAATTGCCGACAAGATAAGCCATACTAAAGAGGCAGGGATGAGTCTTTTCCAGCCAAGCTCCATTAGTTGATCATATCTAAGCCTTGGCAAAGTTGCTCTAATCCATACAAATATAAAAAGTAGAGAAAAAGTTTTAACCCCTAACCAAATAATTGGCATAATTGCAGACAATACCGGTGGTAAAAAATTCTCAAAAGTAGGTCCAAGCCACCCACCTAAAAAGAAGGTTGCCGTGATTGCACACATATTAAACATATTTATATATTCAGCTAGAAAAAACATTGCAAAGCGAAAACCAGAATATTCTGTATGAAATCCTCCAACTAATTCTTGTTCAGCCTCAACTAAATCAAAAGGAGCTCTATTTACTTCGGCTACAGCAGCTATGAAAAATATACCGAATGCAATAAATTGTGGGAATATATTCCATTTTGGTATAAACGAAACTATCGAACTAAGTATTGGAATAGAAGTTGATAAATTTCCAGATTGACTACTTACTATATCAACAAGTGAAAGGGAACCTGAATAAAGAATTACAGGAACAAGTGATAAACCCATTGCTGCTTCGTATGAAATCATTTGCGCAGAAGCCCTTACACCACCAAGAAGTGGGTATTTAGATCCTGAAGACCAGCCTGCTAAAACAACACTGTAAACTGCAATAGAAGAAAGTGCCAAAAAGTACAAAACTCCTACATTTAAGTCTGCGCCAACAAAATCTATTGCATAATTCTTTCCGCCAACTTCAATATTCAAATCTGGACCTAATGGAATAATCATAAAAATTAAAAAAGAAGGCACTAATGCGAGAATTGGTGCAAGAAGGTACATTGCCCTGTCCGCCTTAAGAGGCATAATTTGCTCTTTTAGTAATAATTTAATTGCATCTGCTACAGTCTGTAAAATTCCAAATGGTCCTGCTCTATCGGGGCCAACTCTAGATTGCATGCCAGCAACTAATTTTCTTTCAAACCATATCAGTAATATTGTATTTGTTAATAAAACACCTAAAACGAGACTTGCTTTAATTAATGCAATTATTAATTCAGTTGACATTTAATCCTTCTTTCACTCGACTAGGTGAAACTGTAATTTCCCTTGAAAAATCAAACTTATTAAGATCTCTTCTATTGATTGGAATGTAGATTAGATCGTCAGGTAGGTTGTTATTGACTTTATAAGATACTGTAACCTCTAAATCATCTTGTGTCATAGAGCATTTTTCATAGGTTAAGTTAAATTTATCAACAATATTTTGACTTACTTCTATAAACTTCTTTGAACCAAGAAGTGAAATACTTTCAGAATGTCTTTCAGTAACAGAGTCTCCATAAAGCTTTTCTCCAATGTAAAACAAGCTTTGACTTAAATTATTTTCAGATGTATTGATTGTTGGAGTATCAGTATTAATAATTCCATCTAAATTTGATGGTTTATCTAAATTATCAAAAACTGGGCGTGAGGAATCCTCAATACCTTCAAATGCTTTATTGTTAAGATCTTCTAAGCTATTTAAATTACTGGATAAACCGGCAAAATTCATAAGGCTGGTAATAAACTCCCAATCACTAACTGTTTGGCCCGGAGATGGAACAAGCTTGTCTATACGAGAAGTCCTAAACTCAATATTTGTAAATGTTCCATCTTTTTCTCCTAGAGTAGAGCTGATTGGAATTACATAATTAGATAACTCAGTTGTTTCATGAATAAAAAGATCTAATGATACAACAGTTTTTAAACCTTGCAATATCCCAGATATTTCATTTGAATAAAAAGACCTACCAACAGGATCGGCTCCTACAATAAATAACAAGTCTGTATTTTCACTTGAAATATCTTTTACGAAGTCTTTTGTCCCCTTTATGTTCTCTAAAGTTTGGAAAGCACCATATGTATTCCCCTTGGTATAGGCATTTAGAATCTTTGTATTTGCATTTGACTTTAAGAACTCAAATAATTCACTAACACTTGCGTCAGATTGCTGAGGAGTAGACTTCCCTATAATCGCTGTAATATTTTTATCTATTACATAATCTTTTATCTCTTTAAGTTTTGAAACATCTTTAATTATTTCAAAATTTTCAGAAACTGTTTCTTTACCATAAAATACGTCTGCTATATCACTTAAAGTTTCATTTGTATGACCAAAAACAATTAACTTTACACCTTTTTTGACAGCTTGTCTTACTCTTAAATAAAGTACAGGGAGTTTTTCTTTTAAATCTTCAGCCCATACCACTATTGCATCAGAGGAATTTAGATCATCAATCTTAGCCAATTCATTATCTTGGCCAAAATGTCCTTGATACAACAGGTCATCATTTATGTAAAAGCTTTGTTCATTATCAGAAATAGATTTTGAAAATTCTCTAAATGCTACATAATCCTCATTAGTTAAATTTGATCCAAGAAAAAAGTTAACTTTAGTTTTCCTATCTTTAATTATTTCAGAAAGTTCGGAGTATACATCTTGAATTTCAGACTCTTCAAAATTATTATCAACACTTTTAAGTGGTACTTTTAATCTTTTTTCAGAATTTAAATATTCAAAATTATAACGTCCTTTATCACAAAGCCACCCTTGATTAACAGAGTCATTGTCGACACCTAGGATTCTTAACATTTTATTTTGTGATGAATTTAATTCAATAGAACAACCCATTGTGCATCCATTACATGTAGATCTTGTAGATTTTAAGTCCCATGGTCTAGCTTTAAACCTGTAAGAGGTTGAAGTTAAAGCTCCTACTGGACATATCTGAACTGTGTTCCCAGAAAAATATGATCTAAATGGCTCATTTGGAAATGTATTTACCTCTGTTTTGTTTCCTCTTTGTATAAATTCAATTAATGGATCTCCTGATATTTCATCTGAAAACCTTGTACATCTTGCACATAAAATACATCTTTCTCTGTCTAACAAGATTATTTCAGAGATATTTATTGGTTTTTCAAAATGTCTTTTTTCTTCAACAAAACGGCTTTCACCTGGACCATACGCCATTGTTTGATCTTGTAAAGGACACTCTCCTGCTTTATCACAAATAGGACAATCAAGTGGATGATTAATCAGTAAAAACTCTAAAACACCCTCTTGAGCTTTTTTTACAACATCTGATTCAGTATCTACAACCATTTCATCAGTTATCTCGGTAGTGCATGAAGGAACAAGCATTTTCCCTCGAGGTGTCTCAATTTCAACTAAACACATCCTGCACATACCTACTGGATCTAAGCGTTTATGCCAGCAGAATCTTGGAATGTGAATACCAGAATCTTCACATGCTTCAATTAAAAGTTTCTTTGGATCAGACTGAATGTCTAAACCATTAACATTTAAATGTACTTTATCACTCATAATAAAACTTTTGTTGGAATTAAGTCCTCAACCTCATCTCTGAAATCATTCATTAATGAAGTTATTGGTGAAACAGCTGAAGGACCGAGAGGGCAAATTGTTGTCATCTTTGGTGGCCAAGATAAGCCTGGAGAAATATTATCACAGACATCTAAAAGTAGATTAATATCCGATGTTCTTCCGCGACCGCTAGCTATTCTATCTAATATCATCTCAAGCCAAGTTGTACCTTCTCGGCAAGGGGTACATTGGCCACAAGATTCATGAGCAAAAAAACTAACGATACTTTTAGCAGCGCTAACTAGGTTTGTATCTTCATCCATCATCACCACTGCTCCAGATCCAAGCATTGAGTTATTATTTGCAACATCATCAATTGTCATTTTGATATCAAGTTGGTCTCCTCTAAACCAAGGAGCAGAAGCACCACCGGGTATGTAAGCTTTTACTTTTTTGTTATTTCTTATTCCCGCACCAAGAGTGTCAACAAACTCACCGAAAGAACTTCCCATTTCAATTTCATAATTTCCTGGATTATTTACATGTCCTGACAAACTAAAAATTCTGGTTCCAGTAGATCCCTCAACACCAAGCTTGTTGTATTCCTCTCCTCCATGCTCAATTATCCATGGGACGGAAGAAATTGTTTCTACATTGTTTACCAGTGTAGGCTTCATATATAAACCTTTTACAGCAGGAAAATAAGGAGGTTTTAATCTTGGCTCACCTCTTCTCCCTTCAAGAGAGTTGAGTAAAGCAGTCTCTTCACCACAGATATATGCTCCTGCCCCTAAATGAACAACTATATCCAAATCCATTTCAGACCCAAATATATTTTTTCCCAGATAGCCCTTTTCATATGCTTGCTCTACTGCTTGCTGGACTCTTCTAGCAGGTTTTGCATACTCACCTCTTATGTATATAAAAGCTTCTTTAATATTTGCAGAAAAACAAGTGATGATAATTCCCTCGATAAGTTGGTGTGGGTCTCTTTCTAATAAAATTCTATCTTTAAAAGTGCCCGGTTCTGACTCGTCAGCGTTTATTACTAAATACCTATCTTCGTCTTCAGCTAAAAATCCCCATTTGACGCCAGTAGGAAAACCCGCTCCTCCCCTGCCTCTTATGTTTGAGGATTTAATTTCTTCTAATATATTTTCAGGAGAACTACTTAATAATGTATTTCTTGCTGTTGCATATCCATTATTTTTTTCATAACTCTCGATTAAATGACTATCTTCAGGATTATCCCTCATGTGTTTAGTGAGAAGAATCGTTTCTTTCATTTTTTTACCTTAGTTGTTTTTAAAGTTTGAAAACCAGGAGCAGTTGAAGTAGCACCAGTACTATCAGAAATTGCCCAATCAAATGATTTCACACCACCAAAATCTTCTTGCATATCATCCGCTACAACAATATCTGGTTGTTTTTCTTTCAACCAACTACACAAGTTAATTGCGTTTTCTGCTGTAAGTCCTTCTACAGTTTCATAATTTACTTGCATTGCTGGAGCACCTCCACACGCGCCAATACACTCAACAGCTTCAAAAGTGAAAAATCCGTCTTCATCAGTTTCATTGTTGTTTAATCCCGTAAACTCTTGTACCTTTTTTATTACTTCACTTGAATTGTTTATTTCACATGAAATTGATTTACAGACACTTAATAAGTATTTTCCAGTAGGTTCTTGTTTGTACATTGAATAGAAAGTTGAAACAGATTTTACTTGAACTTCAGTTATGCCGACTAATTCACTTATAACGCTTATAGAATCATCAGAAATGTAGCCATCCTTACTTTGAGCGAGATGCAAAAGGGGTCCTAAGGCAGATCTTTTTTGGGGATAAAGCTTAATAATCTTTTTTGCCTGTTTTAATAATTTTTCATCCCAACTCATCTATCTACATCTCCTATTACAGGGTCTAGAGAAGCTATTGCCGCAACGGCATCTGCTATTGGGCTGTCTGTCATTATTACTGGGAGAGCTTGTAAATTACAAAATGAAGGTCCTCGAACGTGCATTCTGTAGGGTTTTGAAGAACCGTCTGAAACTATATAGCAGCCTAGTTCTCCTCTAGGAGATTCAATTGCAACATAAGCATCTCCTTCTGGAACCTTAAACCCTTCCGTATAAATCTTAAAGTGGTGTATCAAAGCCTCCATCGATTCATCTAACCTTTTTCGAGGAGGAGGTGTAATTTTTTTATCTTGAATCTTATAAGGACCTTTCGGCATGTTCTGCATTGCCTGGTCAATTATTTTTAAGCTTTCAAAAATTTCTAATACTTTTACTCGCCATCTTGCAAATACATCTCCCTCTTTCAAAATTGGGATATCAAAATCATAGTTTTCAATACCTGAGTAAGGTTGCGACTTTCTTAAATCCCAAGAGTAACCAGAAGCTCTTAAGCTTGGGCCTGTTATGCCGTAAGCAAAACACTCTTCTGTTGTTAGTATTCCAACATTTTGTAATCTTCCTTTCCAAATAGGATTATCTAAGAGCATGTCGTCATAGTCTTTTAATTTTTCAGGTATTACTTTAAGAATTTCTTTTATATCTTTTTGCCATCCATCAGGTAAGTCTGCGGCTACTCCACCCGGTCTAATAAAATTATGGTTCATTCTAAGTCCAGTAGTTTTTTCAAAAAAATCTAAAATTAATTCCCTTTCTCTAAATCCAAAGATCATCATGGATAAAGCCCCTATATCCATACCACCCGTAGCGAGAGCAACTAAATGAGAAGCTACTCTGTTTAGTTCTGTCATTAGGATTCTTATTGTTTCAGCTCTTTTTGGAACTTCTATTCCAATAAGTTTTTCAGTAGTTAAAGAAAAAACTAGTTCATTGAATAAAGGTGAAAGGTAATCCATTCTTGTCGTATTTGTAGGTCCTTGAAAGTAATTTAATTCTTCACCGGTCTTTTCCATTCCTGTATGTAAGTATCCGATAATTGGCTTTACTCTTCTAACAACTTCTCCTTCAAGTTCAGCCTGAAGCCTTAAAACTCCATGTGTTGAAGGATGCTGTGGTCCCATATTGACAATCATTCTTTCATCATCGGAGGTGTCCTCATCAATAACAAAATCATCTACAACTTCTGTCCCAGTTTGTATTTTTATCTGTTTCTCGTTTTCGTTTTCAAGCATTTTTTGAGAACCTTCATCGGTTGAAGAGATATTCCAACCACCCTCCTCTGAGTTTGTTGCCCAGAAATCGAGCTTATTTTTAAAATTGGTAAGTTTACTTTTTTTAGTGTTGTTGTTCTTCATTTAATCAACCTTCGGTGCATTTTTAAATTGAACAGGTATTCTTCCAGAACCATAATTTTTTCTTAATGGATGTCCTTCCCAATCATCGGGCATCAAAATTCTTGTTAAATCAGGATGGTTTTGAAAAATAATACCAAACATATCGAATGCTTCTCTTTCATAGAAATTTGCGCTTGGATATAATTCAGTTATTGAAGATAGGGTTAAATCTTCATCATTAACAAAAACTTTTACAGTTTTTCGCTTATTTTGAGATGTAGACAAAAACTGAACAACTACTTCGAATCTTGGCTCTTTTTTTCTAAACCAATCAACAACTGTTAAATCAACCATCATTTCAAAACCATCGTTTTTAATGGATTCAACTAAAGCTTTGTAGTCTTCTGCAGTAGATTTTATAATTTCCGGATTCATCTGTTAATCTCTCCATCCATTATTTTTTCATGCAGTGTTAATATTCCATGCATGAGAGACTGTGGCCCAGGTGGGCAACCTGGTACATATATATCAACCGGCACAATGTGATCAACTCCCTGGACTAATGCATAATTGTTAAACATTCCACCTGTTGATGAACATGCACCCATAGCAATCACCCACTTGGGATCAGCCATTTGGTCATATACTTGTCTTAAAACTGGGGCCATTTTTTGAGAAACTCTTCCAGCTACTATCATCAAATCAGCCTGTCTTGGTGATGCTCTAAATACCTCCATACCATATCTTGCTAAGTCATATTTAGCACTTCCTGCTGCCATCATCTCAATAGCGCAGCAGGCTAAACCAAAAGTCACTGGCCACATAGATTGAGTTCTTGACCATCGAACGGCTTTATCAATAGTTGTAGTGAAAATATTATCAGGAGTATACATTAGGCCACCTCTTGAAATTCTTCTTTGAAATATCTTTCTCTTCGAGGAATATTCCAATCTAAAACACCTTTTTTCCAAACATAATAAAGAGTCTCAAGAACAAAAAATGTAAATATTGATATTGCTGCAATTCCAAACCAACCTAAGTCATTAAATCTTGTAGCCCATGCAAACAAAAATATTATTTCTATATCAAAAACAATATAAAGCATTGCAACCATGTAAAACTTAACTGGAAACCTTTGAGATGGCTCGACCTCAGGAAAGATTCCACATTCATATGGAGCAAGTTTTTCTGGTGTAGCTTTTTTTGGAGATAAGATATAGGAGACTCCTAAAGAAGCCAATGCAAATCCTATAGCAACAACCAACATAACCAGTATTGGAAGCCAATTTAACATGTTCCCTCCATATTTGTGAAAATTTTCACAAGCTCTGTTCTTATTTTACTACCGATAAAATGTTAAATTATTTCACTTATTAGTTTTTTGAACCAAGGGATAATAACCTTGATGGGAGTAAAAATTTATACCCTATCTTTAAGACTTCTGAGATGGTTAAGTAAGCTTCATCAAATAATAGCTCCACTACGAAATCTATAGTGTCTTGATCTTTTGATGCTATTCTTAATAGCCTCTTTGTCATAAAAGGACTCTGCAGAACAAGCCTTGCTAAAGCACAGCTCAGAAAATGCTTTCTAAATCGCTTTGTAAACTCTTTTTCATATCTATCAATTCCAAGGCTTATACCATCAGTGTCAATTATATGATGAGTGTTCTTAGCTAAGAGATATCCAGCTTCCATGCCATAGAATATTCCCTCACCACTCATTGGATTTATCATAGAGCTTGCATCTCCAATTAGTGCAACATTAAAATCTTTATTTCTTTTTGGACGTGAAGATGCAAAAGGAAGCAGGTATGATTTTTGCTTCCTTATGTTTTCTACAACCACACCTCTACCTTCAAGTTCTGAAACAAAATTATCTAATAGAGTATTTATATCTAGATTATCTTTTTTAAAAATACTTACTGGAACACCAATTCCAATATTTAACAAGTTTCCCTTACTTGGAAACGCCCATGCATAACCTTTGTCAGCTGAAACATTAATCTCAAACATTAAAGTTCTCTCTTTAAATATTTCCAAATAATTTGGACTATCAATATAAGCACGTATAGCAATTGCTTTATGCCAGTCAGAATTATGCTTATAATTTAATTTTTTTCTAATTCTGGAGTTTGCTCCATCAGCCCCTACAAGAATCTTTGTTAAAAATTCTAAATCTTCATTTTCATTTTTTACTTTTACGCTTAAACTTTTATCTTCATTAGAAGTAAAATCTACAAAACTATATCCCTCATAAACCTCAACACCAGATTCTTTAGCAAGATCTAATATTCTATTATCCAGATCAATACGAGGTATAACATAAACTATTGAATCTTCTTTATTTTTGACTTGAGGAATGTAGTTTTGAATCCCTATGTTATCTGGCCCATAAAGAGTCGTAGAAACAACTTGGGGTTCTCCATCTAAAATATGTTCATTATTGAATCTTTTTAGCGCACTTATAACACCAGGGCCTATTGCATCGCCACATGATTTGTCTCTTGGAAATATAGATTTATCAACTAATCCAACTACTAAGTCAGGATTTAAATTTTTATAGGAAATAGCAGCATTTGCACCTGCAGGACCTGCTCCAATAATCAAAACATCATATTTTTTAACGTTTTTTTGCATATTTTACTAACTTACATCGAATTTCTATTAATACGAAACTTAAAAATGTAATAAATAAATACAAATAATTACATATAAATCCTATATCTAATTAGATTGTGCATTAGTGAAAGAAAATAGAAAAATACCTCCAGCAACGGTTAAAAGATTACCACTTTATTTACAGTGTCTTGATCTACTAAATGAAGATGATATAGGCATTTCATCAAGCAGATTAGCTGAGCTAGCTAAAGTAAATGATGCTCAAGTAAGAAGAGACCTCTCATATTTAGGTACTTTAGGCACAAGAGGTGTTGGTTATGATATTTCAACTTTAAGAAATCAAATACAACTTGAATTAGGACTTGTGGAGGGTTGGAGTGCTGTAATAGTAGGCACAGGTAACCTAGGAGCGGCTTTGGCACACTATGGTGGATTTAGAGATAAGGGTTTTGGTATTGTTGGTTTATTTGATGACGATCCTAAAAAAATAAACAGTCAAGTAGCTGGCTTAGTTATTAAACCCCTAAGTGATCTAGAAAAATATTGTGAAAAATTCAATGTTGCTATTGGAATTATTGCAACACCAGGCGAACATGCTCAAGGAGTTGCAGACCAACTAATTAACTGTGGAGTAAGGTCAATTCTTAACTTTGCTCCAGTTTTATTAAAAAATACACCTGATGTCCAAATTAGATCTGTAGACCTTTCTCAGGAACTTCAAATACTAAGTTATTATTTGGATAGACCAGTTCTAAAAGCTGTAGATTAATTCATCTTTGGTAAATATATCCCAACAAAGATCTAAATAACAAACTAACATTTAGTCCAATCCAGAGTGTTGAAATTGTGTTTTGTGTCCTTAATAAATAACTACAAACTAAAAATCCAGCAACTGTAGAAATAACTGTTAAAAAAGAAAATTCTTTAGATTTATCAAGACCAAGTAGAACACCGTCCCAAAGAAAGGCATAACAACCTATAAACAAACTTATTGCAACAAGAGCTCTCAGTTGAAAATCGATATATAGATTAAAGTCATTACCACCAAATATAACTAAAAAATTTTCAAGAAAAATAATAGTCAGTATTGCAAGAAAAAAAGATATGCCCGTAGTTACAGATATAAGTTCTTTTTGTAATACTGATTTTTGATATTTTTCTTTTTTCGAGATAAGTTCAGAAATTAAAGTCTGAGATGCAATTGCAACTGCATCAATAAAAATATAACCAACAGACCATAGCTGTAATAAGATATGTTGTAGAGCAATTTCCTGCATTGACATTAGAGAAGCTCTATTCCTTAAATACGCCATGAACAGAGTAAGAAATAAAGATCTAATTAAAATATATAAGCCCACATTAAAAAATTTTTTTCTCATACTAGGTTTATCAATTTGCTCTTCTGAAGGCGGAATAAAATTTAGTTGTTTTTTGAGAATAAATGTTGAATAAATTGAAGCACAAAAAAAAGCAAGTGAACTGGCAAAGCCTATTCCGGCAGCACCATAACCTAAAAACAGTCCAAAAAATAAACTAAAGGCTATATTTGAGAAAGATACAATTAATGCGCTGTAAAAAGTAATTTTTGCATATTTTAGGCCTCTCAATACAGCAGTAGAGTGCATATTTACCAGGTAAAATGGGAGCCCGATACATCTAAAGAGTAAATAATCTGATGAAAGAAATTTAATATTTTCAGTAGGTTGGAAAGTAGAAATTAAATAATCACTGCTTAAATACAAAATAAAAAATGAACCTAAGCCTAGTAATATTGATACATTTCTTCCAAATTTTATAAAATATTCTAATTTGTTAATTTCATTTTTAGTATTTAGAGAAGAGACAAGCGGTGTTGTTCCATATGCTAAAAAAATAAATACCCAAATAAAAACAAAATAAATCGTTTCACCAATTCCAATTGCGGAAAGAGTTTCTAAATTTATAACACTAGCAATTTTTGAATCAATTAGTCCGACTATTGGCTCTAGGGCTAACCACAAGAAAATAGGATAAGAATTGATCCAGATATCTTTTCTAACATTACTAATCATTATAATTTTTTGCCTTCAAGACACCCCATAACATAATCTGCTCATGAGCATCTTTCCCAAGATTTTGAGGTGTGATAACTTTATCAAAATTAAAATTTTTTTTTGTAAAATTATTTAACAATTGAGTGGGAGTTTGCATTTGTTGATTATATGGAAGCTCGAATTCCTTGATTATATTATTTTCTAATTCTTTAAAATATAAATCTTTTACTTTTACATTTTCGCTTTGTAAGAAGTGTTTCAACCCTTTAGATAGGGTTTCTGCAAAAGAGGTTAAATCTAAACCTGTCATGATGAGAAAACTTGTACAATAATCAACCCTATTGGACCAGAAACAACCCCTATCCCTACCCTTCTGAACTCATTATCTAAAATGGTATTTCGGTGGGAATCAGATTGCATTAAACTTTGATGCCCAGACCTTACAGTAGAAGCAATAGCTAAATTTTCACCCACAGTTGTAGCTGGAAAGCCAACTTTAGAAAGTCTTTCGTTTACACTTTCACCGTTTTGTGGATTTTGATGGCACCAAAATCCTTCTGTATACATTTCGTATGCATACGCTTCAGCAACATTTGACAAATACTGATTAAGCTCTAATCCATCAAGATTTTCATTTTGTCTTTCTAATGAAAGTAAATTATATATTTCAATAGAAAAATCTTGTTGTGACTTCAGATTAGAGATGGTGTATTTTGGTATTTCTAAGCACCCATCATCATCAACAACAACGGAAGATTTTCCTGTAAGATAATTTATTCTGTTAACTACTTTCAGTAAATCAGTACCAATAATTACCTCAAGTGTTTGCTGAGGAGATCCTTCTGGGCTTACATAAAAAGTAACAAGATTTGATTCATTTACTGAATTTTGAAAAAAATTTGGAAGGTTTATTATGTTCATCGCAGTAAATATCAAAGTTAAAATTAAATTACTTACTAAAAGTGAGATTGAAGCTCCTAAGGCTTTACTCCCCAAATCAACTTTTTTAACTCTACTTGAAAGCAAATTATGTATATAAGAAGCAATTAATAGTATTGCAACAAAAATTAAGCTCCCTCCAAAAACTTCAGATAACTGTAAGTTAGAATTTAGCCAACCACTTATATAGGCTCCAATTTGGTAGGAATATCTAAAACTTAAAGCAACAGCGATTAATAATGTAAAAAGATAAAATAGTTGGAAAATAGCACCTTTTTTCCATCCCAAAATAAGAAAGTAAACCATAAAAAGATACAAGAATAGATCTAAATATTGCTGATTTGATAGATTAATTAATAAATTTTCTATTATTTCACTCATTATCATCCATCTTATTTATAAATTAATACAATCTGCTATTGAATAGTACTAAATATACGCTATTGTTTAATAACTCCTGCAAATATGTAGGAATTTTTAATTTCAGTGACTGAAAGGAAATTATATATGAAGAATCGCAAAGCTTTGGCTTTGATTGCGATTTTAGCACTAGTTGCTGCAGCCTGTGGTGGGTCTGACGAAGTAGCAGAGGTAGAAGTTGAAACAACTGAAGCACCTGCAACTACTGAAGCACCTGCAACTACAGTAGCTGCTCCTGCAAGCGATCCATTAGTTTTGGCATCATTAATGCCATTATCAGGTGACCTTGCAACATTAGGACCTGGTATTGCACTAGGAGCAAAACTTGCTGTAGATCAAATCAATGCTGCTGGCGGTATTAATGGACAACCCGTTCAACTTATTGAAGGTGATAGTGGTTGTAGTGGAGAAGTTGCACTTACAAGCTTGAATGATGCAATTGCACAAGGTGCACAAGGAGTTATGGGTGCTGCATGTAGTGGTACATCATTAGCTATTCTTGACACAGCTATTGCTGCTCAAGTTGTAATGGTTTCTCCATCAAATACAAGCCCTCAATTTACAAAAATTGACAAAAAGGGTTTTTATGCAAGAACTGCACCATCAGATCTTCTTCAAGGTGATGTTTTAGCATCATTACTTGTTGATGACGGTGTCGGATCAATATCAATTATCTCTAGAGCTGACTCTTACGGTAGAGGCTTAGCTGAAGCGACTGCTAGCGCTTTCGAAGATGCTGGTGGAGTTGTAAAGACAATTGTTTACCATGATCCAAATGCAGAAAACTTTGACGCTGAAGTAACAGCTGTTGGAAAAGGTTCTGCAGAAGCAATAGTTGGAATATTGTTTCCAGCTACTGGTTGTGGTGTTTTGGGTTCTGCATTTGAACAAGGGCTTCTTGATACACCTTGGTACATGACTGATGGTGTAAAAGATGCAAAATTAAGTTCTGAATGTGGACTTGGAGATGCGTTAGACGGATTTAAAGGTACAGCACCTGGATCTGCTGCCGGTGAAGCATTTGATGCATTCTCAGCAGCTTACTCACAAGTAAGTGCAGATGGAGCAGGAACATTTATTTTCGCTCCACAAGCATATGATGCTGTCATGTTAATGGCAATATCAGCTGCTGCTAATGGTGTTACTGGACCAGAAATTTCATCCGGTTTAGTAGCTGCATCATCTGGTGGTCAGAAGTGTGTTGGTGTTGATTGTATCGCATTAGCTGCGGATGGCGTAGATGTAGATTATGTTGGAGCATCTGGAGAAATTGAATTAAATGAATCCGGTGATCCTACAGCTGCAACTTATGATATTTGGGACACAAAGGGTGACGAAAACCCTGTCCTAAGGTCAGTGGACTTCGGTTCATAATCTTTTATTAGATTCAAAAAAAGGCCTGTGAAAACAGGCCTTTTTTTTATAATTTGCCTAAATATAAATCAACCACTTTTGGGTCTGACAGAAGGTCTTCACCTTTTCCTTGGTATGCATTTCTTCCTTGATCTAAAACATAACCTCTATCACTGAACGATAGAGCTCTTTTTGCATTCTGTTCAACAAGTAGTATTGAAACTCCTGATTCATTAATTAATTTGATAGAGTTAAAAACCTCATTTATAGCTAATGGAGAAAGGCCCGCTGAAGGTTCGTCTAATAATAAAATTGACGGTGATGTAACTAAGGCTCTTGCTAAAGCCAGAATTTGTCTCTGTCCTCCTGATAAATTTCCTGCTTTATCTTTTTTTCTACTTTTTAAAATTTCAAAATCTTTATATATTTCTTCAATTT
>Ga0208749_1000101_pt1 | contig 20257 bp, 21 predicted proteins | sample Knorr_S15_td_DCM_FD_185601 | JGI IMG/M metagenome (GOLD analysis project Ga0208749, IMG submission 185601) | Marine microbial communities from Southern Atlantic Ocean transect - Knorr_S15_td_DCM_ad_63m_LV_B (SPAdes) (version 2) | ecosystem: Environmental > Aquatic > Marine > Oceanic | place... | reverse complement strand
TGGCTTATTCTAAAAAATTCCTATTTTATTGATTTTCTAACATTCCTTTACTGCTTGGAACTGAATCAGATCTTCTCAGATCTATTTCAGTAGCCATTCTCATTGCTCTTGAAAAAGCTTTAAAGCAAGCCTCAACTATATGATGTGAATTACTACCTCGTATTTGATTAATATGGAGAGTAATACCGCTGTGATTTACGAAGGCAATAAAAAACTCTTTTACTAGTTCAGTATCATAATTTCCTATTCTAGGAGCTTTTAATTGAAGATCATAAGATAGATGTGGTCTGCCAGAACAGTCTAGAGTGACTTGAACTAATGATTCATCTAATGGTGCAAAGAAATGTCCAAATCTGCTTATTCCTTTTCTTTCTCCCAAGGCTTTTGAAAATGCTTTGCCTAATGCGATTCCTACATCTTCATTTGTATGATGATCATCAATATGGGTATCTCCAATTGCCTTTATTGTTACATCGAACAAACCATGACTAGATATTTGGTGAAGCATATGATCTAAGAATGGTATCCCGGTATCAATGTCGGAAATCCCATCCCCATCTAAGTTTATAAATACAGAAATATCTGTTTCATTCGTTTTTCTTTTTATTTCAGATTGCCTTAGAGATGACATTTTTATGCAAAAAACTTAGTTTACATTCCATTAATGCAGTAACCTGCATCAACATAAATTGTTTGGCCTGAAATGCCGCTAGAGAGATCACTTAATAAAAAAGCAGCAGTATTACCTACTTCTGTTTGAGTGACTGTTCTGCGTAAAGGAGCCTTTTCTTCAACATTGTGAATCATATCTAAAATGCCACCTATAGCAGAACTCGCAAGTGTTCTTATAGGTCCAGCACTTATTGCATTAACTCTGACTTGTTTCTCGGGGCCAAGTTCGGCAGAAAGATATCTAACTGAAGCTTCTAATGCTGCTTTAGCAACTCCCATTACGTTGTAGTTAGGAATCGCCCTCTCAGATCCTAAATAAGTTAAAGAGACAACTCCAGCACCATCACTAAAAAGTGGTTTTGCTGCTTTACACAAAGGTGCTAATGAATAAGCACTTATATTCAGAGCTCTATCAAAACCCTCTGATGACGTTGCACTATAATCTCCAATTAATTCGTCGCGACCTGCAAATGCTAAGCAGTGAACTAATCCATCTATTTGACCCCAATTGTTTTTTATATTTTCAAAGATTTCTTCTATTTGAGATGGATTTTGAACATCAAGAGGCAAGAATAATGTGGGCTTTAAGGGCTCCGTTAGTTCTCTAACTTTAGATTCGAATCTTCCTTTATCATCAGGCAAATATGTAATCCCAAGTTCTGCTCCAGCTTTTGAAAGTTGTTGAGCAATACCCCATGCTATTGAACGATTGTTGGCAATTCCCGTAACAAGAATCTTTTTACCAGTTAAATTTAGAAGCATTTTATTTTTTATTTATATTATTCTCCTACAAAAAGTACCTATCTTTACGTATTACTGCAAAATATACAATAATTCTCAAATATAAGAAATATTTTTTTAACATGGTCAGAACAAATTCTATGCCTTTGGAATTAGGTTTTCAATTACCTGATTTTCAAATGATGAATGTAAATTCGTCTAATAATGAAGATTTTAGTTCTTACAATTTAGATAATAGGCATTTACTTTTAATGTTTATTTGTGCCCATTGCCCATTTGTTAAGTATATTGAAAATCAAATTTCTATCTTAAGTAAAGACATTGATACTTCGTTTCAAACAATTGCAATTTCTAGTAATGATATTATTACTCATCCCTCTGATTCGCCTGCAAACTTGAAAAAACAAGCCCAATTGGAAGGATGGACTTTCCCTTATTTATATGATTCTAATCAAAACTTCGCCAAGTCATTAAAAGCGGCTTGCACCCCAGACTTTTATCTTTTTTCAAATAAAGGGGATGGCAATTTTTTATTGTATTACCATGGCCAATTAGATGGAAGTAGACCTGGTAATAATATTCCTATATCTGGTGAAGATTTGCGGTTTGCTATAAATAAATTGAATCAAGGTGATCCTTATCCTTCAAATCAGACTGCATCACTAGGGTGCAATATTAAATGGAAGCCTGGTAAAGAACCAAGTTGGTTTAAATGAATTAAAATTATTTTTTGCCATAGAAATATGTTTAAGGGTTAATATATTTACTATGAAGATACCTCCATTTACTTTAGATAGGCAGTTCCAAGAAATTGGTTCTGAAATTGAGAGTGAGGTTTTAAAAGTTCTAAAAGGAGGCCAATATATTGGTGGAAATGAGATTACCAAATTTGAAGAAAATTTCTCGGAACTGATTGGAGTTAAAAATACGATTGGATGTAATAGCGGTACTGATGCTCTAGTACTGGCTTTGCGAGCATTGGATATTGGAGAAGGTGACGAAGTGATTACCTCATCTTTTAGCTTTTTTGCAACTGCAGAGGCTATTAGTGCAGTTGGTGCTAATCCAATTTTGGTAGATATAGATCCAGAGACTTATCTTATTAATACTGAATTAATAGAAAAAGAAATAAACCCTAATACTAAGGCAATTATGCCAGTACATTTGTTTGGAAATGCAGTAAATATGACTTTAATAAACTCATTGGCTGACAAATATGGTTTAAAAGTAATTGAAGATTGCGCTCAGGCAACATGCACAATGTGGGAAAATTCCAGAGTTGGCAGTATAGGTGATATAGGTTGTTTTAGCTTTTTCCCTACTAAGAATTTAGGTGCTGCAGGAGATGGTGGAGCAGTCACAACATCAGATGAGAAGATTGCTAAAAGAATTAGAGAACTGGCTGTTCATGGGAGCCCCATAAGATATAAACATACTCAAATTGGATATAACAGCAGACTTGATACTATTCAAGCTGCGATATTAAATATCAAAATTAAATATGTTTCGAAATGGATTAATAAGCGCCAAAAAATCGCTAATCATTATTTTGATTTATTAGAAAAAAGCCCCTTTATTAGTTTGCCAAAAATAAGTTCTGATTCGATCTTTCATTCTTGGAATCAATTTGTTATCAAATTAAAGAATGAAAAATATTATTTAAATGAAGATTTTTCAAACCTATTTGAGACTGATTGCAAAAAATATTATTCTTTGAGGAATTTGGTAAAGCAAAAACTTTATGAAAAGGGTATTAACTCAATTATTTATTATCCGATTCCAATTCACTCACAAATAGCTTACAAAAATAAAAATTTTTCTAGAGAAAAACTTATTATCACAGAGAGAGTTTGTACCGAAGTCTTAAGTCTTCCAATGTTTCCTGAAATTTCTTATGAGGAACAAGTTTATGTAGCAGATAATTTAAATAAAGTTTTGAAAAATTGTATAGAAGAACTTCAAATTTCTGCATAAAGTGATTTAAATAATCTTTGCTGAATATTGTGATTTACTATAGGTCTTGAATAATTATTTTTTTCTAAATTAGATATCTCTCCATTTAGTAGATCTGAATTTGATACTTTGGATAACTCAGGTATCCAAAATTTTATATATTCACAAATAGGATCGAATTTTTTTGCTTGAGTATATGGATTAAAAATTCTCAATGGTTTTGAATCCATACCGCTACTTGCACTCCACTGCCATCCTCCATTATTGGCTGCTAAGTCTCCATCAACTAAAATTTCCATAAATTTCCCCTCACCCATTTGCCAATTGCATATTAGGTCTTTTACCAGAAATGAAGCAACAATCATTCTGCATCTGTTATGCATCCAGCCAGATCTATTAAGCTGACGCATCGCAGCATCAACCATCGGGAAACCAGTTTCGCCGTTGCTCCAGAGTTGAAACCATTCTTTATTATTTTGCCAAGGAAATAGATTCCATTTTTTTCTATATGGACCCTTCTCTAGTTCTGGGAAATGGAATAAACAATGCTGATAAAATTCTCTCCAGACAAGTTCTTTTTGCCAAGTTTCTATTGATAAATTATTTTTTTTGCTTTCAAAAACTGAATTTAACTTCGCTGTGGCGTTCCAAACTTTTCTTATACTAATTGTACCGAATCTAAGAGATGCACTTAAAAAAGATGTGCCATCATCGCAAGGAAAATCTCGTGCAGAATTATAGGAATATATTTTTTTTTGGTTAATAAAGTTCTTTAATAATATTTCTGCAGCTTTTTCCCCAGGTCTACAAGGACACATCTTAGATCCAGAAAAATTTATATTTTTAAGGAATTTTTCTAGTATCACATGTGATGAATTAATTTCCTGATTTTCTTTAATTTCATTATCAATATCTTGTAAATGAAAAATACTTTTATATTCATCATATGAACTTAATAAATTTATTTTTGATTTTAAATTCCTATAAAAAGGACCATAAACTGAATAAGGTTTCTTATTCCCTGAGAAGATTTTCGAAGGTTCTATTAATAAGTGGTCCCAACATTCGATGAATTTAATATTTATTTTGTTTAAATAATTTTTTATTGCTAAATCTCGATTTCTTTCATAAGGTTCTATTGATTTATTACAAACAACAAATTTAGCATCTATTGTCTTTGCTAATTGAGGAATCATAAGTACTGGATCGCCCTTTTTTATTACAAGCCTGCTACCCATTTTTGCCCAATTTTTGCCTAATTCTTTAAGAGAATTGCCAAGAAACCAAGCTCTGGATTTTGCATTGAAATCGTGAGAATAATTTTTATCTAATATGTAAGTTGAAGTAATAGCATTGGATAATGAAATTGCATGCATCAAAGCTTTATTATCATTTATTCTTAGATCTTTTCTATGCCAAAAAAGTATTCTGGGGTTATTCATTAATTCCCTAAGAATTGTTTTGCTCTAAACCAAGCAGTCACAGTTTTTGCATCAAGAATTTCATCTCCACTAGAAATAAGATTATCTAGTTCTTTGGGATCTAGTAGTAATACTTCTATATCTTCATCTAAATCTCCTTTGACCTCAGACTTTAATTTACTTAAATCGCGCGCTAGAAATAAATAAATCTCTTCATCTGCATAGCCAGGAGCTGGGACAAGAGTTCCTAATTCATCCCATTTGTCTGCTCTATAGCCAGTCTCTTCTTGAATTTCTCTTTTAATTGAATTGATAGGTGTTTCGCCTATTTCTAGGGTACCTGCTGGAAATTCTATTAAATATCTTGAAACAGCAAATCTATATTGCCTCAGAATTATAACTTTATTGTCTTTTGTAATTGGTACAGCCAAAGCAGCACCTGGATGCTTGATATATCCATATTCCCCTTCATGACCATTTGGAAGTTGAATTCTATTGATTTCAAAACTAAATTTTTTTGATTTCAACTCAGATATTTTTTCTTTGAAAATCGATCTTATTAAAGAATTTTTATTACTCATGAATTTAAATAAAAACAGCTTAACAGTTATTTTTAGGTTTTAACATGTAAAAATAGACCATCTTTGGTTATCAACTTTTTTAATTTTTTGGCTTCTGCTTAAGATCTCGGATAGTGGTGAAATAACAAAATTACGATTCATAAATCTTGGGTGAGGTAATGTTAATTCCTCGTCGAATATATGAAGTTCTTCCCACCATAGGATATCTAAATCAAGACATCTTGATAACCATTTTGTATCCTTTGGAGTTTTTTTTCTTCCAAAAAATTTTTCTAAATTTTTTAAATCTTTTAAAAGTAACTTTGCATTTATTTTTGATGGCTTTGGAAAGAAATTACTCTTTACAAGGACTAACGTATTAAGATAATTTGGCTGTTCATTTTCAACTCCATGAGGAAATGTCTCATATATTGAAGACCATAAAAAGTGTGGATTAGATATTCTTATTGTTTCTGTTTTATTTTGAGATTGATTTATCCAATACTTTATTATTTTCTCTACTTTTGGTTTGCATATTATCAATGACTCTAGAGGAGTCCCGAATTTACTATCAATATTTGCCCCAAGGGATATACATAGTCCATTTTTGATATTAAGATTTGATAATTCCACTACAAAAAACAAAGTTATTGGATAAATTCTATATCAGGCATTTTAAAAGTGATTTTTAAACAAGAGTTAAAAGGAAAAGAAGAAATAAAAGATTTAATGAAATCAAATGAATCTTTTAGAGCTTTTCCTTTAGCTGCAATTACAGGTCATAGCTTATTGAAATTATCTTTACTTTTATCGGCCGTTGATCCAAGTTTAGGAGGAGTAATTATTGCTGGGGGTAGAGGTACTGGTAAGTCAGTATTGGCGAGAGGGTTACATAATTTGATTCCCCCTATAGAAGTATTAGATAATGAAGCAATACTTAAAAATCTTACTCAAGCTAATACTTCATTAAGACCTATAAGTAGAAACTTAGATCCAAATAAACCAGAGGAGTGGGATTTAAACACTAAGAAATTGCTTGAGGAGACAATTGGAACTGATTACCTTAATCAAATTGAAGATATCCCCAAAAAGGTTAGGGAAGCACCATTTATTCAAGTTCCTATTGGAATAACTGAAGATAGACTTGTGGGCTCTATCGATGTTGCAGCATCATTAAATACGGGCGAACAAGTTTTTCAGCCTGGAATTTTAGCTGAGGCCCATAGAGGTGTTTTATATGTAGATGATATTAATTTATTGGATGATGGGATTGTAAATTTAATTCTTGAAGCTACTGGAAGAGAGCAAAACAATATCGAACGAGATGGTTTAAGCTTATCGCATCCATGTAGATCTCTTTTGATTGCAACTTATAATCCTGAAGAAGGAGCCCTTAGAGATCATGTTTTAGATCGATTTGCAATTGTCCTTTCAGCAGATCAATCTATTGATAATGCTCAAAGAGTTGAGATCACAAAATCTGTGTTATCTCATGCGGAAAATAATATTAAGTTTTCAGAAAAGTGGTCCGAAGAATCTGAAAATTTATCTACGCAATTAATTTTGGCTAGGCAATGGTTAAAGGATGTAAAGATCACTAAAGAACAAATAACTTATCTAGTAAATGAAGCACTTAGAGGTGGTGTAGAAGGCCATCGATCCGAATTATTTGCAGTAAAAGTAGCTAAAGCCAATGCAGCACTCAGAGGTGATGAAAATGTTAACTCTGATGATTTAAAGGTTGCTGTAAGATTGGTGATTCTCCCAAGGGCAATGCAAATACCTCCTGAAGATGAAGATGATATTCAACCCCCTCCACCAGAGGAGCAGAGTCCACCCCCTCCACCTCAATCAAATAATGATGACTCAGAAACGGAATCTAATGAAAATGAGGACAATCAAGAACAAGAGCAGGAAGAAGATAATTCTGATGGAGAAGAAGAATCTACTCCTGAAATACCAGAAGAGTTTATCTTAGATCCTGAGGCATGTATGGTTGATCCTGATTTATTGCTTTTTTCTTCAGCAAAAGCAAAAGCAGGAAATAGTGGAAGCAGGTCAGTCATATTTAGTGATAGTCGAGGAAGATATGTTAAACCTATAATTCCTAGAGGAAAAGTAAAAAGAATTGCTGTAGATGCAACTCTCCGAGCTGCGGCCCCTTATCAGAAATCTAGAAGATTAAGAAATCCCAATAAATCAATTGTGATAGAGGAAAGTGATTTTAGAGCAAAGCTGCTTCAAAAAAAGGCTGGAGCTTTAGTGATTTTCCTTGTTGACGCAAGTGGTTCTATGGCACTTAATAGAATGCAAAGTGCCAAGGGCGCTGTAATCAGACTTCTGACTGAGGCATATGAAAATAGAGATGAGGTAGCACTTATACCTTTCAGAGGTAACCAGGCAGAAGTTCTTTTACCTCCAACAAGGTCTATAACTGCAGCAAAAAGAAGGTTAGAAACTATGCCATGTGGGGGAGGATCTCCATTAGCTCATGGATTAACGCAATCAGCAAAAGTTGCAAAAAATGCACTCTCTACAGGAGATATTGGCCAAGTAATTGTTGTTGGGATCACTGATGGACGAGGTAATGTGCCCTTGGGATTGTCTCTAGGACAGGCTGAGGTTGAAGATAAAGAGAATGAAAATGTTGATTTAAAGAAAGAAGTTCTTGATATAGCTGCTAAATATCCTATGCTTGGGATTAAGCTATTGATAATTGATACAGAGAGAAAATTTATAGCAAGTGGCTTTGGGAAAGAATTAGCAGAGGCAGCGCAAGGTAAATATGTTCAACTACCTAAGGCTACTGATAAGACAATCGCAGCAATGGCCTTAAATGCTATAAATGAACTCTAAGATTTTTATGGGTAAACTTCGTTAAGGAATTTTGCAAGTCCAATTGTTAAATCCCTGATAGATTTAGTTAATTTTTTATCTTTCATTAATTTCTCAAAATCATCGCTCATATTATCTACTTTGGTTGAGATCGATCTAGCGGCATTAAGTGTTAATTTAACATCATTTAGTGTTTCTTCATCATCTATGGTAGACAAAATGCTGTTTAGGTGGTTAGCAACTGTCTGAATATCATTTATAAGAGGTTTTAAATTTACTGTTGCCTCTTTTGACATGTAAATTAATTCATCAAGGTTTTCTTGTGTCCTATCAAATTGTTCCATTGATTTAACTATATTATCAAGTAAATTGGCTTGATTTGATTCTTTAAGAAGTTGATTAATTCTATTGGTTATATTTGAAAGACTTGAAAGTTGTTTGCCAGGGATTGTATCTCCTTGACAAATAATTAATTTACTGTCGCACTTTTCAGATGTCGCTTTTGCAATATTCTGTGGAAGTGTTTTTTGATTAGCTTCTAAAGCGACCTGTACATCCCCTCCTAAGAAAGAATTCGTTACTACTTTCGCAAATGATGGTTTAGCAAGAATAACATTAGGATTATTCAATACTATTTTTGCTTTTATTGATTCATTAGTAAATAAAATATCTTCTACTGAGCCTACTAAAATCCCTCTATATGTTACTGGAGATTTTTTAGATAGACCACTTGCATTATTAAATTCAGCAAAAAGGTGCCAATTTTTTGAAGATAGTTTTACACCTCTTATCCAGGAATAAAAAAATGTGAATACTAATATTCCTCCTAATAAGGAAAACCCCACTATTGAATCTCGTAAAGTTCTACGCATAATTTTTAAATTTCTTTGGGTTGCATAGGGCCATTAAGTTTACCATTCCTGAATTGAAATACATAGGGATCTTTACTTTTTCTAAATTCATCGACAGAGCCTGACCATCTTAATTTTCCTCCATAAAGCATTGCAACTTTATCAGAAGTTCTCTCTATAGTACTAAGAACATGGCTAACTACAATAGATGAGCCATTAGCTTTCTTATTAGTTTTATTAATTAAATCCTCAATTCTTGAGGAAGCAATAGGATCAAGCCCTGCAGTTGGCTCATCAAAAAGTAATAGTGGCTTATCGTTTGTGTCTGGATTCTTATCTGTGATTAAAGCTCTGGCAAAACTGACTCTTTTTTGCATACCCCCACTTAATTCATTTGGGAGTTTATTCTCAACATTAAACAATCCTACTTCTTCTAAACATTCATTCACGAGTTCATGAATTAACTTTTTAGAAAGTTTTTTGTATCTTGCAAGAAGAAAACCTACATTCTCTTCAATTGTTAAAGAGCCTAGTAATGCAGGGTTCTGAAAAACTAGTCTTACATCAGGAGGATTATTTTGATCCAATCTTAAATATTTTTGTGTTTCTCCAAATATTTTTAATTCTCCTTGAGTTGGTAAAATCAGTCCTGCTACAATTTTCAATATAGTTGATTTCCCAGAACCTGAAGGACCTACAATAGCTAATTTTTCACCCTCACTTAGTTTTAAATTTAATTTATTAAGAACAATAAGCTGGTCCCAACTTATTGAGAGGTTTTTAATTTCCAATGCTTGCTTTGTTTGTTTCAAAACCTATATAAAAGAAAGTTGATCTTTAATTACATATTGCCTATTTTATAAAAAAATAAAGGATCTATACATTTGATTTATAATGAATTTATATATATATATTTAATTTTAAAAAAATAACTTTCGAGGACTTTTGATGAAGAATAGGAAAAAAAGGATAAAAAGTATAAAAAGGATAAAAAGAACATATAACTATCTTAAGAAATCTAACTTCGTATTAATAAATAAGATCTTAAGGATTTTAAGTTGGCTTTTGCCTGGACTGGTAATTAAAAGATGGATGATTACATCTGCTATTGGATTTATAACTTCATTGCTTGGACTTGCAATTTGGACCAATTTAAGGCCACTTTATTGGCTAATAGACGTCTTTTTTTGGTCGATGACAAGTTTAACTAGTGTTTTACCTGTTTCGATATTAGGTCCATTAATTTTTTTTATTGGGCTTTTATTAATTGGGGTTGGACAAAATAGAAGTTTAAACTCTATTCAAAAAGCACTTGTGCCAGAAAAAAGCACATTTTTAGTAGATGCATTGCGAGTTAAAAGTAAACTAAATAGAGGACCCAATATTGTTGCAATTGGAGGTGGTACAGGCTTATCAACTTTATTGAAGGGTTTGAAAAATTACAGTAGTAATATTACAGCAATCGTCACAGTATCTGATGATGGAGGTAGTAGTGGAATTCTTAGAAGGCAATTAGGAGTTCAACCACCAGGGGATATTAGAAATTGCTTAGCAGCCTTGTCAAATGAAGAACCCATTTTAACGAGATTATTTCAATATAGATTTTCAGGAGGTAGCGGATTAGAGGGGCATAGTTTTGGAAATCTTTTTTTATCAGCTTTAACTACAATTACAGGGAGTTTAGAGAAGGCAGTTCAGGCAGCGAGTAAGGTTTTAGCAGTACAAGGACAAGTTGTACCTGCAACAAATATAGATGTAATGTTATGGGCAGAACTAGAAGATGGCGAGAAAATCTATGGAGAAAGCAATATAAGTAAGTCTAAAAAATTGATTTCGAGGATTGGCTATCTTCCCGAAAATCCTTCTGCTCTACCAAGCGCACTCGAATCTATAAAAGAAGCTGACTTGATTGTGCTAGGCCCAGGGAGTCTTTACACATCTTTGTTACCAAATTTGTTAGTACCAGAGCTTGTAGAAGTGCTAATGAACAGTAATGCTCCTAAGATTTATATAAGTAATTTAATGACTCAGCCAGGAGAAACAGACGGGCTTGATGTTTATCAGCATATTAAATCAATAGAAAAACAACTGTCTAATTTGGGGGTTAATAGTCGCATTTTTAATGCAATCTTATCTCAGAAACAATTTGATGATTCCCCAGTTATAGACTATTACAGAAGTAGGGGAGCAGAACCAGTTAAATGTAATAAGGAAGAATTATTATCAGAAGGGTATTATGTTTTGCAAGCACCTCTTTATGCAAAGAGAATAACCCCAACTCTTAGACATGATCCCCATAGATTAGCCAGAGCCGTAATTTTTATTTATAGAAAATTACAGAAATTAAATTAATATGCATCTTGCAATTCATAGAAATCAGGTTGAATATAATCTTTCCTTAGTGGCCAACCTCTCCAATCTTCTGGCATTAAAAGTCTTTTAAGATTTGGATGGTCAGCAAAGTGTATACCATACATGTCATAAGTTTCTCTCTCTTGCCAATCACTTCCTCTAAAAATTTTATATAAACTAGGCACAGATAAATCTGAATTTCTTTTTAAAAAAACTTTTAATCTCACTTCCTTAACTTTTTCTATTTTGTGGAAATCATCTACTGAGATAAAATGATAAAAACTTACTAGATTTTTGCCAGCTCCTTCATCATATCCTCCTTGACATTGAAGATAATTAAACCCATAATTTTTTAGAATTGATACTGCTTCATATAAATCGCTAGGTTTGACTGAGAGAACTTCAATACCTAAGTGATCACAGTCTAAGGATTCGTTTGGAATCCCATCTTTAGAAAGTCTTTGGCTTATTAAGCCTTGCTTTTCTATTGATATTTCTGAAGATTGCGAAAGATTTTCTTTGTCCATTAATTTGTTTCGATTTTGGGTAAGTTGCTTTTTAAGGATTCTTCAGTTAATGCTTGTATTTTTTCTTTTGTGGAGGAAGACATAATATTTTCTGATTTTTTATTTAAATATTCTCCAGTATTTTCTGAAAAAACAATTTTCATTTTATGATCTAATGTTATATATCTATGGGTTTGTTCTGTTTTATTCCGCTCTAGTATTGATTCATTTCCAACTTTTTTTCTTAATTTGATAACAGCATCGAAAATTGCTTCTGGTCTCGGTGGACATCCTGGAAGATATAGATCCACTGGGATTAGTTTATCAACTCCTCTAACTGCAGTTGTAGAATCTGCACTAAACATCCCACCGGTTATTGTGCAAGCTCCCATTGCTATAACATATTTTGGCTCAGGCATTTGCTCATAAAGCCTTACAAGAGCGGGAGCCATCTTCATTGTGACTGTTCCAGCGACGATTAATAAATCTGCTTGTCTTGGCGAGCTTCTTGGTACTAACCCAAACCTATCGAAATCAAATCTTGAACCTATAAGTGCTGCAAATTCTATAAAACAGCATGCTGTTCCGTAAAGAAGAGGCCATAAACTACTTAATCTTGCCCAATTATGCAAATCATCTAGGCTTGTTAAAATTATATTTTCACTTAAATCAGTAGTGACTTGGGGAGTTCCAAGAGGATTGCAAGTTCCTTCTCTTATTTCTCTGATTGTTTTTGGGGATAATGGCTGGTTCAATTCTTTAACTCCATTCTAAAGCACCTTTTCTCCAAGCGTATGCCAAAGCAATGACTAGTATTGCTATGAAAATTAGCGCTTCAATAAAGGCTAGTAATCCTAATCTATTAAATGCAACAGCCCAAGGATAAAGGAAGACTGTTTCAACATCAAATATAACGAAAACTAATGCGAACATGTAGTATCTAATATTAAATTGGATCCAAGCCCCTCCAATAGGCTCCATGCCTGATTCATATGTAAGTTTTCTTTCGCCAGTCCTGCCTTTTGGAGCAATAACTAGATTCGTTACCAAAGCTAAAATAGGAACTGCAGAAGCAATTATAAGAAAACCTAAAAAATATTCATAGCCAGATAATAGAAACATTTTAAAAAAATAATTTGGATGAAAATTCGCTTAATTGAGCAAAATCTTTTAGAGTCCTTAAAGAATCATAATAAATCGTGAGTGAAAACATTCAACCAACCTCTGAGGAAAACAAAATAGTTAAGAATTTTGAGAAAGATAACCTTCCAAAAAGTTCTTCAGAAGTGGATATTAAATCCTCTCCAATTAATTTAGACCAAAATAGATTCGAATGTAGAAGTTGTGGTTATATTTATGATCCGTCTGAAGGAAATAAAAAATTGAATATCCCCACAAATACTCCGTTTTCTGCTTTAGATGGTAATTCATTTGTTTGCCCAGTTTGCAGAGCTGGGAAAAATTTTTATAAAGATATTGGTCCAAAATCTAAACCTAGTGGTTTCGAGGAAAATTTAACTTATGGATTTGGTTTTAATAAATTACCATCAGGTCAAAAAAATATCTTAATTTTTGGAGGCTTAGCATTCGCAGCAGCATGTTTTCTTTCTTTATACTCTTTGCATTAATATATAGTAATGAAAAAATTTTTTACCAGCATCCCAAATCTCCTCTTATCACTTTTGCTTTGCGTTGTCTTAAGTAGTTGTTCATCCAATGGAGTAAAAGTGAGTGAAAGTAGTCCTTGGAAAACAATCCAATTTGAAGATCAGTCAAATGTTTTAGATATTGATTTTATAGATAGCAAACATGGATTTTTAGTCGGTTCTAATAGACTTATTATGGAATCAAATGATGGTGGTGAATCATGGGAGAAAAGAAGTTTAGATGATATTTTAAGTGAAGAAAATTTTCGTTTACTTGATATAGATTTCAAAGGGGCAGAAGGATGGTTAATAGGACAGCCCTCATTAGTAATGCATACATTGGATGCTGGTAAATCATGGACAAGACTATCTCTAGGTAATAAGTTGCCAGGGCAACCATATCTTATAACAACTGTTAATGACGGTATTGCAGAACTCGCAACTACAGCTGGAGCTATTTATGAGACATCAGATAGTGGTGAATCATGGAAGGCCAAGGTTATTGATGCATCTGCATCTGGAGGAGTAAGAGATTTAAGAAGAACCTCTAAAGGAGATTATGTCAGCGTAAGTAGCCTTGGTAATTTCTTTTCTACTTTGGACAAAAATAGTGATAATTGGGTCGCACATCAAAGAGCAAGCAGTAAAAGAGTCCAGAGCATTGGGTTCAATCCAGCAGGGAATTTATGGATGTTATCTCGTGGAGCTGAAATAAGATTTAATGAGGATAGCAATGATCTAGAAAGTTGGACGAAGCCAATAATCCCAATTTTAAATGGCTATAACTATTTGGACATGGGATGGGATCCCAATGGTGACATTTGGGCAGGCGGGGGTAATGGAACTCTAATAGTTAGTAGAGATCTTGGTAAAACCTGGAATTTAGATCCAGTAGCCTCTGTATTGCCAACTAACTATATAAAAATTATTTTTCTAGATAAAGATGAATTAGATACTAAAAAAGGCTTTATCCTTGGAGAACGTGGTTATATTCTTAAATGGAATAGTTGAAACTGAAATAAATATGCTTGAAAAATAAAAAAAACCTTAATTTTGCCCTAATTTAGCAACTGTCTGTAACCAAGCTGTTAAGTTCTTCGCAAACATAGGATTTTACCTTGTAAGATCATAGGGTAAATAATTGTGATTATGGCCGCAGGTTCAACGGGTGAACGCCCATTCTTTGAAATAATTACCAGTGTTAGATACTGGGTTATTCATGCAGTAACACTTCCAGCTATTTTTATAGCAGGCTTCTTATTTGTATATACAGGCCTTGCTTATGATGCTTTTGGAACTCCCCGTCCGGATAGTTATTTCCAAGCATCTGAATCAAAAGCGCCTGTCGTAACGCAAAGATATGAAGCTAAATCTCAATTAGATTTAAGAACAAAATAAACATGACTAATTCACAAGCTCCAATGCAGGCTGCTGAAGTCCGCGTTTATCCCATTTTTACTGTTCGTTGGCTTGCAGTTCATGCACTTGCTATCCCATCAGTATTTTTCTTAGGTGCTATTGCAGCCATGCAATTTATTAGACGTTAACTTTATTAATCATGCAAGTAAACGAAAATCCGAATAAAGTTCCAGTAGAACTTAATCGTACAAGCCTTTATTTAGGCTTATTATCAGTATTTGTTATGGGAATTTTATTTTCCAGTTACTTTTTCAACTAAATTAAAATCATGAGTAAATTAAAAGGACCTGACGGTAGAATACCTGACAGGCTGCCTGATGGTAGACCTGCAGTAGCCTGGCAAAGAAGATGGACAGAGGGAACTCTTCCACTATGGCTTGTAGCTACAGCAGGTGGCATGGCAGTTATTTTCGTATTAGGAATATTTTTCTACGGATCTTATAATGGGGTTGGTTCAGCTTAATTAATTTTTAGCTTTTAATTTCATTAAATATAATTTAGTTCCAATAAGAATCTGTAAATATCCTTAGCTTCTCGTTAGTTTGGCTAGGGATATTTTCTTTTTGAGTTATTAATCCATCCTTTAATGAATAATGGGACTTACTTTCTGGTCTTTCTTTTTCGATAACTTTAGCTAACTCAAAGATTATTTTATTGGCGACCTCTGAATTGGCTCTAAGATTATCCAGAATCATTTCTACAGATACTTCTTGTTGAGTTTGATTCCAGCAATCATAATCAGTAACCATAGATAATGAGGAGTAAGCTATCTCAGCCTCCTTCGCTAATCTTGCTTCTGTGTGATTTGTCATTCCTATTATTGAACACCCCCAATTTCTATATAAATTAGATTCTGCTCTAGTTGAGAATGCGGGTCCCTCCATGGCTAGATATGTACCTCCTCTATGCAATTGTCTGCCGCCAGGAATATTAATTTCTCCGACTTCGCTCAATATTCGAGATAAATTTGTACAGAAAGGATCGCTCATAGTGACATGCGCTACAGCTCCTTCATTAAAAAATGTTGCGGGTCGGCTTTGTGTCCTATCTATAAATTGATCAGGTACCACTACATCAAGAGGTCTTATTTGTTCTTGAAGAGAGCCAACTGCTGATGGGGCAATAATCCATCTTACGCCTATTGACCTTAGAGCCCAAATATTAGCTTTATAAGGAATTTCTGTAGGATTTAATCTATGAGTCCTCCCATGTCTAGGAATGAAGGCTATTTCTAAATTTCCAAGCTTAAAGACTCTTATGGGATCGGAAGGTTTACCATAAGGAGTATTGATATCAATTTCTCTTAAATTTTTTATTTTATCTATTGAGTAGAATCCACTACCGCCAATTACTCCTAATTTTGAATGTTTAATTGGTAATAAATGCTCTTTATTCATTTTGATGTAAATGACTTGTAATCATCTAGTACTAATTGGAGGAGGACACACAAATGTTCTTTTAATGAGGAAATGGTTTATGAATCCTAAATTAATGCCAGAAATTCCTATTTCAATTATATCTAGAGATTCTTATTTGGTTTATTCGGCAATGTTCCCATCGGTTATTGCGAAATCAATTTCTTTAGAGGAAAGTTTAATCGATATCCAATCTTTAGCTAAAGCTGCAAAAATATCTTTTTTAAAGGCAGAAGTAAATGATATTGATTACACTTTAGGGGAAATTATTTTATATAATAGACCGTCAGTTAAGTTTTCCAACCTAGTACTTAATTATGGAAGTCAAACAAAAATTACACAAGAATTTGAGAATCTTGTCAGTTCTCAAATTGCTTTTCCAATAAAACCTTTTCTTAAAGCTTATGAATTAATTACAAAGGAGGATATCTATGATTCAGCTAAAGAAGTACCTTTTGTTGTTGTTGGAAGTGGTCTCGCTGCAATTGAAGTTTCTTATGCTTTAAGAAAAAGATGGCGAAATAGAACTTTAAAGCTTTTTTGTAATGCAAATAAAATAAATTATAAGATTTTAAAAAGTTTACGAAATGCCAATATTGAGTTTGTAGATAATCTTGATTTTGATCATGGCAAGATTCTTTTATGTACAGGTAATACATCACCAGCATGGGTAAAAAGGAAATTCTTCGAATTGGATTCGAAGGGGAGAATTATTACTAATAAGAATTTGAAGTTAAGAAATACCTCGGGAATATTTGCTATTGGTGATTGCGCTGTTATCGATTCTGCTAAAAGACCTGCTTCAGGAATATTCGCAGTAAAAGTTTTAAATACATTAGTTAATAATCTAAAAAAAGATATAGATGGAGAACCATTAAAAAAATGGTCCCCTCAAAGGTTTGGATTGCAAATAGTTAATACATTCCCAAAAAAGAATCCAATGGCTTTTGGTATTTATCACAAGTTTGTTTTTGGCCCTTCTTTTTTACTTTGGTGTTTAAAAAATAAGTTGGATAGAAATTTTATAAAAAAGTTACGCCCAAAAAAGATAATAATGAATAATAAAGTACAAGATAATTTAATTAATGATTGCAGAGGATGTGCTGCAAAAATTTCTCAGGATGTTTTAAACAATTCACTAATAACTGCTGATTTAGTTAGCTTTGCTACTTCTCCCGAAGATTCCGTTGAAATTTATCAAAATGATAAAGATATTATTTTACAAAGTGTCGATGGATTTCCTGCATTAATAAGTGATCCTTGGCTTAACGCAAAAATTACGACACTCCATGCCTGTTCAGATTTATGGGCCTGTGGTGCAAAACTTTCATCTGCGCAAGCTTTAATATCATTGCCTAAAGTAAAAAAAGACTCTCAACATTATCTTTTTTCTCAAGCTCTAAAAGGTATTAAGTCAACAGTTGAAGATCAAGGTGGCAAATTAATTGGAGGTCATACTTTTGAGTCAAGAAGTTTAGTTAATAAACCCTATTCATTAGGAATGGAAATTTCATTAACTGTTCAAGGGGTTTTGAATAATGGAGCAAAGCCATGGCTGAAATCAGGTATGCAGATTGGAGATATTCTCTTAATGTCAAGGCCTCTAGGAGTGGGAATCTATTTTGCTGCTCAAATGCAAAATAAATATTTGGGAGGGAGCTCTGATGAAATTATGAAAAATTTAGTGACAAGTCAGCAATGTTTGATTGATCAAATTTATATATTTCAAGAAAAGTTTGGAGAATCACTTGTCAATGCAGCCACTGATATTACGGGTTATGGATTTATGGGACATCTTAAAGAAATGGTTGAATCATCTAATTTATTTAGAAAAAATAATAAACTTGCAGAAATAAAAGTATTATTAGATTCATCTTCTTTTAAGGCTTATCCGGGTGTATTGGACCTAGCACGAAAGAATATCCAAAGTACTCTTTTTCAATCTAATAAAGAAATTATTGAGCCAATTTTTAAAGAACATTGGAGTGATAGGATTATTTCTTTCACCAAAGAAAATTTAATAGATAATGAGACTTTAAGCGAGATAATGTCTTTACTGTTAGATCCTCAAACATGTGGTCCGCTATTAATAAGTTGCGATCCTAAATATGAAAGTGTCCTAAAAGACAATTGGTATAAGGTTGGAGAGGCTATAAAGAGGTAACTAAATTCTGCTTATTTTATCAATTTCAAAATATCGCAACCTTTTGATCTCCTTACCCATTTCTTTTCCTGGTTTCCATCCTTCTTTTTTTAGGAGTTCTCCATCTTTTTTAGATTTTATGAATTTGTAAATGAATAGCCATTTGAAAAGTGGTCGCCAAAATAACCCTCCATCACAAATTAGTAATTTTACTGTCTCTTCATCCAGATTTCTATCCTCAATAAATTCTGTCCAACTTGAAGGAGAGAAATATAAGTATTTATCTTTTTTACTTTCTAATATTTTTTTCATATCTATATAATCTTCCATTATTTTTTTTTCCTTGTTATTTATAAAAAATCTTTGACAGACTTTATCTAAATCTTCTGCATTCTTTAACAAGAAAAGAATATAATTTCCATTCAATTTCTTCATCCAATTTAAACCCCTTATAAATTTATTATTAACTTGAATACTTTTATTTAAAATAGAAATAATTTCCCATTTTTCTAATAAAGGAATAACCTTCTGAAGGTTGTCATATTTATATATTTCTGACAATTCCATCCTGATTCTTATGCTAATGGCAGGTGGAAAAATTATTTTATCTTGGTTTTTATAAGTCTTCCATGGCCATTTGGAGACTGTTGCTTGAGATTGTTTAAGAGATTCCCTTGAAATATTGAAACCTAACCTAGTAGCATATTTTGCGCATCTGATTAGTCTACTAGGATCATCTGCAATACTATTTTCATGAAGCAAGTGTAATTCTTTGCCTTTAATATCAGGAATACCCTGATAAAGGTCATAAACTTTTTTTGTTGAAACCTCAAAGGCTATTGCATTTATAGTGAAATCTCTCCTTTGTAGATCCTCTTCAATTGTGGCGTTCATTACTTTAGGGTTTAATCCTGGGGCACTATAAATTTCTTTTCTTGCTGAGGCGATATCAATTTTTAAGTCATTAATATTTAGTTCTACGGTATTGTATAAATTAAATTCTTTGATGAGACATATTTCAACATTGGATATATTTTGCTTTATGAATTTTGCTAAAGAAACAGAAGAACCTTCAATAACTATGTCTATATCTATTGGCTTAGGAAAAACTTGTTTATGAACTTTAGTAATCAATAAATCTCTTATATAACCACCAACAAAAGCGACTTTAGTATCATTATTAGATTCAATATATTTAGAAATTAGATCATATATATTAAATGGAAGTTGTCTTAATTCCCTGTATAGATAATAAGAAATATCATTCATACTCTTAATTAATGGAGCGAATTGGAGCTAACCTGGGGTCTAGTATTTTGCTTCCTTTGTCACCAAATTTTACTGCTAATGATATTTTTTCCCCGCTACCAAAAATATGTATAATTTCACCTTTTCCGAATTTTGAGTGAATTAGCTTATCTCCCACTATCCAGCTTTTCCCTTTGCTGGGACCAGAATATAGCTTCCTTACTGCATTTATTGGTTTATTAATAAATTCATTTGAATTATTTCGATCTACTCTTGTTAAACGATCTAAATGCCAATCTCTTCTAATTGAGGCACCTCCAGTTTGCGGTAATTCACCGTCGATTAAATCCTCTGGGATCTCTGAGAGAAATATTGAAGGTATTGTTGCCTCTCTCATTCCTCCCCATAATCTTCTTTCTCTAGCATGACTTAGGAAAACTCTTTCTTTGGCTCTAGTTATACCGACGTAGCATAATCTTCTTTCTTCTTCAAGGA
>Ga0208749_1000100_pt1 | contig 20421 bp, 16 predicted proteins | sample Knorr_S15_td_DCM_FD_185601 | JGI IMG/M metagenome (GOLD analysis project Ga0208749, IMG submission 185601) | Marine microbial communities from Southern Atlantic Ocean transect - Knorr_S15_td_DCM_ad_63m_LV_B (SPAdes) (version 2) | ecosystem: Environmental > Aquatic > Marine > Oceanic | place... | reverse complement strand
TTTCTCTAACTCCTGTGTTTCAATTTTTATCTTAATGTGTGATTTAATAAAAAAAAGAAAAAAAAATTACACTTTTTCATTTTCTTTATTGACCTCGTGAACGAACAGGCTACTATATTTTGTGTTACTCAATGTGTATCACCCTACTTATAGGGGTATTAAACAAAAAATTAATACATCTGCTACACTTGTATATATACAGAGATGATCTGCCCTAGGAGAAAACCCGATTCCACCTTAAGAGGATCCGACTCTGAAAAAAAGGAAAAAAACTGATGTTGATGGAAAACCTAGAAAAAACAAAGAAATCAAAAAGAAAGACTCCACCATTAACAATTTCTGGATATACTGACAGTGAAATGGAACAGCTATATTCACAAGCAAAATCTAAAGTTGGAGAGAAACCACCAACAGAAAATCTAAATGAACCTAAGATGGATTTTAAGATAGCGGATAGAGCGGTCCAACATAGCGGAACAGGAAAAACTGTAAAAATAGATCCGTCTAGAGACTCTCTGCTAACTGATTTTGGAAGAGAAACACTTGTAGATAGATATCTAATGAAAGGTGAAAGCTTTCAAGAGCTATTTGCTAGAGTTGCGTCATATTATGGTGATGATGATGAGCATTCTCAAAGACTATACGATTATATTTCTCAACTATGGTTTATGCCTGCAACACCGATTCTTTCTAATGGAGGCAATAAAAGAGGATTGCCTATTTCATGCTTTCTCAATGAAGCAAATGATAGTCTGGACGGAATAGTAGATCTATGGACTGAAAATGTTTGGCTTGCTTCAAGGGGCGGAGGTATAGGTTCATATTGGGGCAACCTTCGTTCAATTGGTGAATCCGTTGGTGGTGTTGGAAAGACTAGCGGTATTGTTCCATTCATAAAGGTTATGGATTCCCTTACTTTGGCAATTAGCCAGGGTTCACTAAGAAGAGGATCTGCTGCAGTATATCTTCCTGTTGATCATCCGGAAATTGAAGAATTCATTGAGATTAGACGGCCAACAGGCGGTGATCCCAATAGAAAAGCATTGAATCTTCATCATGGCGTTTTAATAAGTGATTCTTTTATGCGTGCAGTTGAAGAAGATGGCGAATGGGATCTTAGAAGTCCGAAAGATCAAACTGTTCAAAAATCAATTTCTGCAAGATCGCTATGGATAAGACTCCTAACGGCAAGAGTTGAAACAGGTGAGCCTTATTTAGTTTTTAAAGATAGAGTAAATAATTTAAGACCAGAGCAACAAAAACTAGCAGGCTTGGAAATTAAAACATCAAACCTTTGTAGTGAAATAACATTACCAACAGGAACTGATCATCATGGCAAAGAAAGAACAGCTGTTTGCTGTCTATCATCGGTTAATATAGAAAAATACTATGAGTGGGAAAATGATAAAAACTTTATTCCTGATATCATGAGATTCTTAGATAATGTAATACAAGACTTTATAGACAATGCTCCAGAAACAATGAGCACAGCAGCATACGCAGCAATGAGAGAGCGATCCGTGGGTCTTGGTGTTATGGGGCTTCATTCATTTTTTCAAGCAAATAATATTCCTTGGGAAGGCGTTACCGCAAAATCATGGAATAAAAAAATATTTAATCGCATAAAAGAACAGGTCGATAAGAGTTCAAAGGACTTAGCTGAAATTAAAGGCGCTTGCCCAGATGCTGAAGAATATGGAATAAAAGAAAGATTTTCGAATAAGACAGCTGTAGCGCCAACAGCATCAATTTCTATTATATGTGGTGGAGCAAGTCCAGGAATTGAACCTATAGCGGCTAATGTTTATTCTCACAAAACACTTTCTGGTACTTTCACAGTTAGAAATTCACATCTAAAAAGACTATTGGCTGAAAAGGATCAAGATAATGACGAAGTTTGGATATCAATTTTAAATAATCGAGGTTCAGTTCAGCACCTTGATTTTCTTTCAGATCATGAAAAAGATGTATTCAAAACAGCAATTGAGATTGATCAAAGATGGTTAATTGACCTTGCTGCAGATAGAACAGAAATGATCGATCAGGCACAATCTTTAAATGTTTTTGTCCCTGCTGATAGTGATAAAAAATATATCCATGATATCCATTACAGTGCTTGGAAAAAGGGTGTCAAAAGTTTATATTATTGTCGATCACAATCAATTCAGAGAGCAGAAACTGGATCTTTCGATGAAGTTCAGAAAAAGGTAGAGGTAAAGTCACCTGCTCAAACTAAACAAGATGAAGAAAGATCAAAAACTCTTGATGAAATGGTTGCAGAATCAAGTATAAACGATGATGATTATGATGAGTGCCTATCCTGTCAGTGAGTAAGAAATGTCCCTTTTAGAAGAAAGATTAGTATATAAACCGTTTAAATATCCATGGGCTTATGAAGCATGGCATACTCAACAACAAATCCACTGGTTACCAGAAGAAGTACCTCTTGCAGAAGATGTTAAAGATTGGGAAAAAAATCTATCTGAAGCAGAAAAGAATCTTCTCACGCAAATTTTCAGATTTTTTGTACAGGCAGATGTTGAAGTTAATAACTGCTATATGAAACATTATTCACAAGTATTTAAACCAACAGAAGTTCAAATGATGATGGCGGCTTTCTCAAGTACAGAAACAATACATATAGCTGCATATAGTCATCTTCTTGATACCATTGGAATGGCCGAAATAGAATATAGTGCTTTTCTTGAATACAAAGAAATGAAAGATAAATTTGATTTTATGAGGAAATGGGGCGTTGAAACAAAAGAAAATATAGCTAAAACTCTTGCTGTATTTGGAGCCTTTACTGAGGGCGTTCAATTGTTTGCATCATTTGCGGTTTTATTAAATTTTCCAAGATTTAATAAAATGAAAGGCATGGGACAAATAGTTACTTGGTCTGTAAGAGATGAAACTTTACATACGGAATCTGCGATCAAACTATTTAGAACTTTTGTTTCTGAAAATCCAGAAGTTTTAACACCTGAGCTTGAGAAAGATATATACAAAGCTTGCGAAACTGTAATCAGTCATGAAGATGCATTTATTAATCTTGCTTTTGAACTTGGTGGAGTTGAGGGGCTTGAAGCAAATCAAGTTAAAGATTATATCAGATATATTGCTGATCTCAGGTTAACCCAATTAGGAATGGAAAAAATTTTCAATATAAAAGAGCACCCATTACCATGGATGGTTGAAATGCTTGGGGGCGTAGAACACACTAATTTCTTTGAAGGAAGAGCTACCGAATACTCAAGGGCATCTACTACAGGTAGCTGGGATGAAACATTTAAAGCATCATTTGGGTCATAGAATAGATCTTCAGTGACTTCTTTTTCCATCAAAAACACAAACAAAATATAATTTTTCTTCGCCACCTGTATTTTCAACTCTGTGATGGACATCATCTTCAATTAGAACTATATCACCAGAAGAAACACTAAATTCAGAAATTTTTCCATCAGGGTAAGTTAATGTCATAGAACCTTTACCCCTTATGAACATATAAACTTCCTCTTGACCGGCATGCTTATGTCCGCTGGTAGAATGACCAGGGTTAAGATCTGTACTGCTTAACACTAAACCTTTTAAAGCAGTATTATCGACAACCTTATAGCGTTCATCTTCTTTAGCTACTTCACCGCCAACATTATAATTTCCTGATAATTTCAATATATTTGCCTTTTAGCTTTATTATAATTTAACGAGTGTCTTTCCGACATTATCTCCATTAAACATTCTTTTATACGATACTAGTACATTTTCTAAACCATTTGTAACATCTGCTTTAAATTTTAATGAGCCTTCTAAATACCAATCATGCATAATCTTTTCTATCTTTGGTCCATCATCTAAAAAATCTGGGCAGAAGAAACCTGTTATAGAGGCTCTTTTCATAAGCAATTGATCAAAATTATCAGGTCCTGGAAGCCTAGATCCTTTTTCATTATATTGTGCTAATAAACCACACAAAGGTATACGAGCATATAAAGCAAGATTTTGAAGAACAGTATCTAAAATATCTCCAGCAACATTATCAAAATAAATATCAACACCCTCTGGGCATAAACTTTTTAGAGATTTATCTAGATCATCAGTCTTATAGTTTATTGCATGATCAAAGCCCAAATCATTTACAAGCCAATCACATTTCTCTTTGCTTCCTGCAAGCCCTATAACATTACATCCAGCTTTTTTAGCAATTTGCCCAGCTAGCGATCCCGTTGCTCCAGCAGCAGCAGATACAAGAAAAGTTTCACCCTCTTTTGGTTTTCCTACCTCCATAACTCCAACATAAGCAGTCCAGCCATTTAAACCTAAAACTGATAAGTATGCAGCTTCATCTTCTAAACCTGCCTCAAGTTTTAAAAAACTATCTGTCTCAACAATTGCATAATCTGCCCATTCACCAAACCCACGAACTAAATCACCTTTAGAAAAATTAGGATTATCTGACTCAACTACTTCTGCAAGACATACTCCTACCATATTTGAGCCAAGGTCAATTGGAGGCTGATAACTATCTTGTCTATCACTCATCCACATCCTAGTTCCTGCATCCATAGAAATTATTTTTGTTTTAACTAATATCTTATTATCACTTACAGCTGGAAGGTCTTCTTCAACTAAGGATAAAGCATCTTCAAAGTTTAGTCCCTCTGGTCTATTAATTAATTTCCATACTTTTCTTTTCATTGTTTAACTCATAATTTATTGCGGCTAAGATTATTACATAAATTTGATTTTTGAAATAATTAAATAAAAAAGCCGCTTAATATTAAGCGGCTTAATTAATTTCATTTATACCTTATTTAAGCTTTATCAAGGGCCTGTATTAAATCAGCCTTAATATCGTCAATATGTTCAATTCCTACAGATAACCTTATATAACCAGGTGTAACTCCAGAAGCTAATTGTTCTTCTTCAGATAATTGGCTATGTGTAGTACTTGCTGGGTGTATAGCAAGACTTCTTGCATCACCAATATTTGCAACATGATAAAGCAATTCTAAAGAGTTAATAAACTTCTTGCCTGACTCAACGCCTCCTGCTAGCTCAAAACCGACAAGCCCGCCATATCCTCCTGAAAGATTCTCATCAGCCCTCTTTTTATAATCACCCTCCATCAATCCAGGGTAAATCACATTAGTAACTTTTTCGTGAGAATTTAAGAAATTAGCAATCTCATTTGCATTCTTACTGTGCTCTCTAATTCTCAAAGGAAGAGTTTCCAATCCTTGTATAAATTGGAATGCGTTAAATGGGCTCATTGCTCCACCCATATCTCTTAATAAAGTTGTTCTTGCTTTAAGAATAAAGGCCAATGGGGTTAAAGGATCAGGAAGCTGAGAAAATACAGCACCATGATAAGATGGATCTGGTGTATTTAAAGCAGGTTGCCTATCACCAGCACCAGCCCAATCAAAACCTCCAGCATCAACTATTATTCCGCCAATAGATGTTCCATGACCGCCAATATATTTTGTAGTTGAATGAATAATAATTGCCGCACCATGATCAAAAGGTCTACAAATAATCGGTGCTGCAGTATTATCAACGATTAGAGGAATACCTTGCTTTCTACCAATCTCAGCTACTTCTTTTATCGGAAAGACTTGTAACTTTGGATTGGGTAAAGTTTCAGCAAAATATGCTCGTGTTTTATCGTCAGTTGCATTTGCAAAATCATTAGGGTCTTTAGGGTCTACAAAACGGACCTCTATTCCAATATCTTTAAAAGTATTGCTGAATTGGTTCCATGTACCACCATATAAATCTGTAGATGAGACAATATTATCACCTGCTCTTGCAATGTTTTGAATGGCATATGCTGTCGCAGTTTGTCCAGATGAAACAGCTAAAGCTGCAGCACCGCCCTCTAATGCAGCAATTCTTTGTTCAAGTACATCGCAAGTAGGATTCATTATCCTTGAATAAATGTTTCCTAACTCAGATAACGCAAATAAATTCGCCGCATGCTCAGTATTATCAAATTGATAGCTTGTTGTTTGGTGAATTGGAACAGCTACAGAATTCGTACTTGCATCTGACCTCCAACCAGCATGTAAAGCTATAGTTTCTGGATTTTTTAATTCATCACTCATTTTTACCTCCTTTATCTGGGAGACAAAAAAACCCGGCATCTACCGGGTCTCTCCCAGCCTTTTTTAGCGATTTCTTTTATGTGGCCGCAAGCCGACTGGCTCAAATCACCACATTCCGTAAAATACGGATAATGAAACTTACATCCGTAGGTTTTTATTGTCTAGCTTTTTTTATTTAAGCTATTTATGGCTGCATAAACTAATGTTTGAGCTTGAGGGCGGAGAGGATATCTTCCAGAGGGAATTAACTGAGTAAGCAGTATAGAAAATAATTCCTCTTTTGGATCAATCCAAAAAAAGGTGCTTGCCATTCCGCCCCATGAAAAACTTCCTAAACTAGCTGGAATACCTGAGCGGACTTGATCAATTATGACTGAAAAACCCAAACCAAAACCTGCACCATCAAATCTTGTTTCAGAAAAACTACTATCACCCATATCTTGCAGAGTATTATTGTTAGGAAGATGATTTTGGGTCATAAAATTAACAGTTGTAGGGCTTAAGATTCTATTTCCTTTAAAAATACCTTTATCCAAAAGCATTTGGCAAAAATTAGCATAATCTGAAATTGTTGAACAAAGACCTCCACCTCCGGATAAAAAATTTCTATTTTTTGAAAATTCATCTTTTCCAGCAATATGACTTAAGGTCATCTTCTTTTTTTTGCTTCCAAGCATAGTCTGATAACAATCTGAAAATCTTTCAAGTTTGTCATTCTCAACATAAAAGCCAGTATCCTCCATCTCTAAAGGTTTAAAAATATTCTCTTTAAAAAAATCACCTAAGGACATTCCTGAGACAACTTCAATAACCCTACCTAATACATCAATAGAACATGAATAATGCCACTTTTCTCCAGGCTCAAATAATAATGGAAGAGTTGATAGCTTGTTACAAAATTCTTCTAAATTCATTTCTTCCTGCGTTTCTATATTTTTATAATCATGAAGACCATTTTTTCTATACAAGCCTATTGCGGGATGTCCCAGCATAAAGTCATAAGTAAAACCTCCTGTATGAGTTAATAAATCACTTATTAATATTGGATTATCCAGGGGTCTAGTTTTATAATTATTAATATCGCCAGACTCCCAAACCTCTATATTTTTAAACTCAGGTAAATAGCGATAAAGTTCATGCTCAAGTCTGATTAAACCTTTTTCATAAAGCATCATAATCGCCACAGAAGTTATTGGTTTTGTCATAGAATAAATTCTAAATATAGTTTCATTATCTATTTCTTTTTTAGTTTCTATATTTTTAAAACCTTGATGTGAATAATGTGCAACTTCTCCAAACCTTGATACCAAACATACAAAATTAGGGATCCTTTCTTGTTTTAAATATGAAGAAAAATATTCAGGAATATATGATAGTTTCTTTTTATCAAATCCTAGTTTTTCAGAACTTGAACTTTGATTCAGATAGTTAGAAATTTTTTCTTTATACAATTTATTTCACTTTAAACATTAATATCAAAAACAACTTTAATTGATCCTGACTTTCGATCATCTGCAACTTTAAATGCCTCTTCAGCAGCATCAAGAGGAAATCTATGTGTAATAACCTTATTTCCAAATTCTGGATTTTCGAATAAGACTCTTGCTGCATTATCTATATCTCTTCCATTATCTCCACTGGCATCATAAATTCTTGAAGTGTAAAAACTTCCTTATTTATTTAATATTCCTAGACCTGGTAATATTATGTCTTCCCATCCAGCAGCCAAACCAATAACTTTTCCGCCCGGTTTCAATAATTCAACACATTTGGCAAGTGCATCTGGATTACCTACTGTATCCACAACTCTATCGTATTCTCCATTGGGTTCATTTGCGCCCCAAATTTCTGCTGCTTCTTTTTGATGGTCATATCTAGCAAAAAGATCTACTTCACAACCCATCCAATAGGCAGTTACAACTGCACATTGACCTATTGATCCACCCCCAACAACTGCTACTCTATGCTTAGACTTAGTATTAGTAATTTTGTATCCATGGACAGCTACAGCAATAGGCTCTACTAATGAAGAATTTTTTAAGTCCATATTTTTATCTAATGCTACAAGGCAATGTTCAGGAACTAACATTTTTTCTGTCATTCCCCCATCTGTAGTTGCTCCGAGAATATCAAATTCTTCAGAAGAACATAAATTATACTTTCCTTGCTTACATTCAGCACAAGAACCGCAATAATTTAATGGTTCAATAGCTACAGGGGTACCATCTTGGAGAAAACCAGATATTTCATGGCCTGCAATATGAGGAAGGTGCATACCTGAGTGTAGAAGATGCATGTCTGTACCACATATTCCACATGTACTTATATTAACTAATATACCTTCTCCTTTTGGCTTAGATACATCCAATTGATTAACTTTTCCTTCAGAATAATTAATAGCTAGCATCATTTCCTCTCAAATTTGCTTGAAAAGATACACTATAAGTATAACATTTCCTAATGGATAGTAATTCAACGAAAATCTATGATGTAATAATTCTTGGAGCAGGAATCTCAGGTCTTGGATCTGCATATAATCTCATACGCAATAAAAATTCATCATTTCTTATACTAGAAAAGAGTGAAGGTGTTGGAGGCACTTGGAGAGAAAATACTTATCCTGGGCTTTGTTGCGATGTTCCTTCACATTTTTATTCTTTCTCTTTTGCTATGAATCCTGATTGGACAAAAACATTCCCTGAACAATACGAAATTTTAGATTATCTTGAAAATATAACTGATAAACTTAAAATTCGTCCTTTTATAAAATTCAATAGTGAAGTTATTGAATCACGATACAACGAAAAAGAGAATTTTTGGGAAACCTTTTTAAGTTCAGGAGAGATATATAAATCTCGATCATTAATAAGTGGACTCGGACAGTTAAATAAACCTAAATGGCCTGAAATACCTGGAATTAAAACATTCAAAGGGCATAGTTTTCATAGCGCAGAATGGGATCATAGCTATGATCTTACTAATAAAAGAGTTGCTGTAATTGGAAATGGACCAAGTGCAATTGGATTCATCCCAAAAATAGCAGATAATGTATCAAAAATGACTATCTTCCAAAGAAGCCCAAATTGGATTGTTCCTAAACCTGACAGATTATATAATTCAGTTGAGAGGTTTTGCCTTCGATATGTTCCTTTTTATGCAAAAATGTACAGATTTTATTTTTATTTTCTTCAAGAAAGAAATTATCTAGCATTTTATCAAAAACATAACTTCTTTACTAAATTTCTTGAAGGTGCAATTTCAGCAATCTTAACAAAATTTAAATTATTTGAGTTTGAAAAAGTCTACACTGCAGGTTCATTAATGTTAATTGATGAGCAAATTAAAGATGAAGCATTCAAAGAAAAGCTTATCCCTGATTATCCAATAGGGTGTAAAAGAATTATTCCTACAAATGATTATTTTCCTGCATTATGCAAAGAAAATGTAAGTCTAGAAACATCATCAATCGAAAAGATATCAGATAATAAAGTTTGTACAAAAGATGGTCGTGAACATGAGGTTGATGTAATCATTTATGGCACGGGTTTCGATTCAAATATATTTATCTCACCAGTAAAAATAACAGGATTAGGCGGAAAAATTCTTGATGACGCCTGGAAAAGTGGGGCTGAAGCCTATAGAGGAGTTATGGTTCCTTATTTTCCTAATTTTTTTATATGTTATGGTCCAAATACAAATACTGGGCATGTTTCTATAATTTATATGATCGAATCCCAGATTTTATTTATTATGAAATGTCTTAATTATATGAAAAAAAATAATCTTGAATTCATCGATATTAAGGATGATGCGATGCGGGCATACAATAAAAAAATTCAAAATAAATTATCTGAAACTGTTTGGGCTGGAAGTTGTGGTAGTTGGTACAAAACGGAAGAAGGAAAGATAATAAATAATTATCCAGGATATGGTATCGAATATCACTGGATGATGGCTAGACCTGATTATTCAGATTTCAATGATAATCTTAAAAGTAATAATTAAAATTAGTTTTATAAACCATCAATATCTTTATAAATATCAAGAATTTCAGGATTCATAAGAGCTTCAATATTTTTTAATTCTTTTTTATGAACTATATCTCTAACTGCTAACTCAGAAATTTTTCCTGACCTGGTTCTCGGAAAATCACTAACCTTAAGAATCTTCGCGGGCACATGCCTTGGGCTCACACCATTTCTAATGGAGACTCTAATTTTATCTTTCAATTCATCATCAAGTTCAATATCATCTTGCATAATCAAAAAAAGAATTACTCTTTGATCATTTTTCCAATCTTGCCCAATAGCAAGAGCCTCCTTTACCTCAACCAAAGACTCAACTTGTCTATAAATCTCTGCTGTTCCAATCCTAATTCCTCCAGGATTTAATGTTGCATCTGACCTTCCCTCAACAATAAAACTATTGCTATCGGTTTCAATGACGAAATCTCCGTGATGCCAAATATTATTATATTTTTCAAAATATGCCTCTTTAAATCTCTTATCTTTCTCATCATTCCAGAAGCCTAATGGAATTGATGGAAAGGAATTTGTACATACAAGTTCACCTGGCTTATTAAAAATCCTATTACCGTCATCACTCCATGATTGAACATCCATACCAAGTGACGAGCACTGTATTTCCCCTTTCTTCACTGGCAAGCAAGGATTACCATGAACAAAACATGCCACAATATCTGTTCCACCGGATATTGATGAAAGCTGCATATCTTTTTTTACATTTGAATAAACCCAATCATAGCTTTTAGGGGCTAAGGGCGAGCCAGTTGAGGCAAAGACACGAAGACTATTAAAGCTATGCTTCTCATTTGGTCTTATTTTTATTTTATTTAGGCTATCTATATATTTTGCCGATGCTCCAAAAAAACTTAATTTTTCTTTTTCAGCAATTTCAAAAAGAATTAATGGATTAGGAAATATTGGCGAACCTTCATATAAAACCAATGTGACTTTTGAAGCCAAAGCAGTAACCATCCAATTCCACATCATCCAGCCACAAGTAGTAAAGTACATGATGCGGTCATTTTCTTTCATATCGCAATGATATTTATGCTCTTTAATATGCTGAATTAATGTTCCCCCTACAGAATGAACTATACATTTTGGTTTACCGGTAGTGCCGCTTGAGTACAGAATATATAGAGGATCGTTAAAAGAAACTTTTACAAATTCAAATTTATCATTATTTTTTTCTGATAATATTTCATGCCAATCATTAGTATATTTAGTATTAGTTTCATCAGTATATCTAATATGTATTGTTTGTTCGATGGATGAAATCCGATTGGAAATATTATTAGCTTTATCCCGAATATCATATTTTTTTCCACCATAAATGTAACCATCTGTAGTTATGAAAATTTTTGGATTACACTGTCCAAAGCGATCAATGATTCCCTCCTCTCCAAAATCTGGAGAGCATGATGTAAAAATAGCTCCTACTGCAGCTGTTGCGAGCATTGAAATAATAGTTTCTGGGGAATTTGTTGCTAAAACCGCAACTCTATCACCTTGCTTTACATCATTTTTAATTAGCCATTTTGCTAGAACTTCAACTTTTACTTTTAATTCTTTTAAGGAAATAGACTGTTTTTCTTTACCCTCACCGTAAAAGACTATGGCTTCTCTAATATCCTCGCCAATTAGTAAGTTTTCTGCAAAATTTAGTTGGCCCTCTGGAAAGAATTTACTTTTAATTAAATCATTATAGTTATTAATTATACTTTTTCCTTTGGTGCCAATAATATTTGCATCATCCCAAACTAAATTCCAGAATTCTTCGATATTATCTAGCGACCACTTGTGTAAAAGATCATAACTAAATGCTTCAGTATTTGATAATTTCTTTTGAAAAGCTTTTTCATATAAAGAAAACATATTTGAATCTTTAATATTTCTTTTTTTTGGCTCCCAAAGTATTTCTGACATTTTACTCTTTTTTAGTTTCTAACTTAATGCATCTTTAAGATCAGAGAGAATATCATCTATAGTTTCAAGTCCTATCGATAACCTGATAAGACCATCCTTTATCCCTAACTCTTCTCTTTTTTCTTTCGGGATTGAGGCATGAGTCATTGTTGCCGGATGACTTACTAAACTTTCAACCCCACCTAAACTCTCAGCAAGAGTAAAAACTTCAAATTTATTAAGTATTTCTCTCACATTTTCTATATTTCCATCAGTTATAATAGAAACCATTCCTCCAAACATATTCATCTGTTTTTTTGCAATATCGTGATTTTTATGGCTCTTGAGACCAGGATAAATTATTTCATAATTATTAAAGTTTTCTTGTAAAAATTCTGCGACTAACATAGCGTTTTCACAATGTCTTTCCATTCTTACAGATAAAGTTTTTAAACTTCTCAAAAGAAGAAAGCTGTCAAATGGACCAGTAATTGCTCCGCTTGCATTTAATAAATAATTAAGCCTTTCTGATAAGTCAGATCTTTCTTTCGAGATAACAGCAATTCCTGCAACTACATCGGAATGGCCTCCAATATATTTTGTTGCCGAATGCATAACTATATCAAATCCGTGATTTATTGGTTTTTGAACCCATGGAGAGCAAAAAGTGTTATCACAAACTGCAATAATATCTCTATCTTTAATTAAATCTGTAATCGTTCCTAAGTCTATTACCTTTAAAAGAGGGTTAGTTGGAGTCTCCAACCAAATCATTTTTGTTTTTTCATTTATAGCATTTTCTATATTTTTTAGATCTGAAAAATCTACAAAATCACATTGGATTCCAGAAGTCCTTTTTTTCACATTCTCAAATAGCCTATAAGTCCCACCATATAGATCATCACATGCAACTATATGATCACCTGAGTCTAGAAGATCAATAATTGTTGATGTTGCCGCCATTCCTGAGGCAAAAGCATGACCAGACCCGCCATTTTCAAGGTCCGAAATACATTCCTCTAAAGCTTTTCTTGTTGGATTTGCACTTCGAGAATATTCATAGCCCTTATGCTCTCCAGGCCCCTCTTGTTCATAAGTCGATGTAGCATAAATTGGAGTCATAACAGCTCCAGTTGATGGATCACTTGACTGGCCAGAGTGAATTGAGCGAGTTTCAAAACCTTTTTTATTTTTACTCATATATCTAATTCCTTTTCAAATATGCAAGCAGATCAATTCTAGTAATAATACCAACAAATTTTTCTTCTTTTAAAATAATAGCAATATTGTTTTCTTTTAATAATTCAATTAAATCCTCTAAAGAAGAATTAATTTGAAGAGATACATAATTTTTTTGCATACATTCTGATACTTTCTTTTCAAATCCTTCGCTATTTGTACAATGATTTAAAATATCGTTTTCTGTAATCATACCAACCAATTTTTCTTCATCTAATATTGGTAACTGAGAAATATCTGAATTATTCATCCTATTAAAAGCTGTAGCAAGAGTATCTTCCGGTTTAACATAAATTATTTGATTTTTATCTGCTCGAAAAGCAATTACATCCTGAAGATCTCCTTGAGGATCTTTTATTATTAGATCGTTATGAATTAACCACTTTTCATTATAAGCCTTTGATAAGTATTTATTGCCAGTATCGCATATTAAAGTAACTACTCTTTTTTCTTCTTTTTGATTTTTGCACCATTTAATGGCCCCTGCAAATAATGTCCCTGCAGATGAACCAGCTAAAATACCTTCCTTTTTTAACAATATATGTATTGCTTCAAAAGCTTCTTTATCAGAAACACTTATAGCATCATCTATAACTTCGAGATCGCAATTATTAGGGATAAAATCTTCTCCAATCCCTTCCACAAACCATGAACCTCCCTCATACTTATAAGACCCTGTCTTAACAGCATCTTTAATTACTGATCCTATCGGATCAGCAGCAACAATACTTGTTTGCGGAGAAACTTTTCTTAGATATCTACCAACTCCAGTTATAGTGCCGCCACTTCCTACTCCAGCCACAAAAGCATCTATATTTTCATCCATTTGATTATAGATTTCCGGTCCAGTTGTTTCTTCATGCGCAAGAATATTTGCAGGATTATTGAATTGATCAGCATAAAATGATCCTTGAATTTCCTTAACAAGCTTTTCAGCTACATTGTGGTAATATTCTGGATGATCCTTACCTACATCAGATCTTGTAAAAATAACTTCTGCTCCAAGCGCCTTGAGATGAGCAACTTTTTCTAGACTCATCTTGTCTGGAATAACTAAAAGGACTCTATATCCCTTAAGTATGCCCACTAACGCTAACCCTATTCCTGTATTTCCAGCTGTTGCTTCGATAATTGTCCCACCAGGCTTCAATAACCCATCTTTTTCTGCTTGATTAATAATATAAGAAGCTGTTCTGTCTTTTATTGAACCTCCAGGATTATGAGATTCCATTTTTACATAAAGCTGACATAAGCCTGTATCTATATTTTTTATTTCAACCAATGGGGTTTCGCCGATTAAAGATAATAAAGATGGGGATATTTTAGACATAATTTAATACTCAATAAAAACTTACATAACATAAATTAATGGCGGTCCCTAGAGGATTCGAACCTCTGACACCTGGTTTCGAAGACCAGTGCTCTATCCAGCTGAGCTAAGGGACCTATAATTAAAAAGCATATCATTTACAATAACATAATTTATCAATTCATATATTTTTATGATAAATTGATATAGGGATAATAATAAATGATAAGAAAAATATTAATTTTTTTAGCAATAATTTTAATAGTATTAGCCACTACTTATGTATCAAAGCTATTATTCTTTAAGCCTTTTTCTTTTAATCACTTTTTAACAAGGCAATTGGTCTATGACGCCTTAGAAAGACCCGAATATCTAACATATATAGGAATTTTAGAAAAATATGGATATAGATCATACAATGGAAAATTATCAGATTATTCTTTAAAAAAAGACATAAAAGATCTAAAAAAACTAAAAAAAGAATATAAAATTCTTAACTCTTATGAAGATAAAGATCTTAGTGCTGAAGAATTAACAAGTAAGAAAATTTCACTTTTTCAAATAAGAAATGAAATTGACCAAAAAACTAAATATCCTTATCACTCTTATCCTTTGATCCAAATGAATGGATTGCATACTCAAATCTTAGAGTTCATGACTGATATTCATCCAATCAAAGATGAAAAAGATGCCAAATATTACTTATCAAGATTAGAAATGATTCCTATTGTTTTTTCTCAAGTTCTTGAAAAAATGGAAAAAAGAAAAAATCTAAAGATTTTTCCGCCAACATTTATGGTTGAACGAGTTATAGGACAGATTGAAAATATTATTGATATCCCTATACCCGAAAACCCACTAGTAACTATTTATGAAGATAAGTTGATATCCATTGGAATGTCTAAAGAATTAATAAATTCATACAAAAATAAAGCATCAAAAATTATTAAAGAAAAAGTATTGCCAGGCTATCAATTATTACTTTTACATTTACATGAAATAAAACCTTTATCGAATATAAATCATGGCGTTTGGAGCTTACCTGATGGAGATAATTATTATTCATTAAGATTAAGAGTAATGACAACATCTAATTATTCTTCAGAGCAAATTCATAATATTGGATTAAAAGAAGTTGAGAGAATTAAAAATGAAATTCTTAGTATCCTAAAATCAGAAGGTTATGAAAATATTAATAATGTTGGAGAAGCCCTTATTAAATTAAATGAAAGCAAAGAATTTTTATTCGAGGATAATCAAAAATCTAGAAGCGAAATCATTGAAATTTACAATAATATAATTGATGAGGCCTACGAGTTAATGCCTCAATATTTTCTTGAACTCCCAAATTCAAAAGTAATTGTTAAACCTGTACCAGCTTATTCAGAAAAGAGTGCCGCTGGAGGTTATTATAGAGGTCCATCATTAGACGGAAAGCGGCCAGGTATTTTCTATGCAAATTTATATGATATTAAAGCAACTCCTAAATTCGGAATGAAAACACTAGCATTCCATGAAGCTATTCCCGGACATCATTTTCAAATAGCGCTTAACTTAGAAAATAAAGATTTAAGTTTCTATAGAAAGCATGGTGTAAACTCTACCGCATACACAGAGGGTTGGGCCTTATATGCAGAACAGCTAGCTGTTGAAATCGGATTATCAGAAAACCCCTATGATAAAATTGGATTTCTCCAATCTGAATTATTTAGAGCTGTAAGACTGGTAGTTGATACCGGTATTCACTATAAAAAATGGTCTCGTGAAGAAGCGATAGACTATATGTATAAACAAACAGGTAAAGCTATGAGTTCAGTTATTGCTGAAATTGAAAGATATATTGCTTGGCCAGGCCAAGCCTGTAGTTATAAAATTGGAATGCTTAAGATTCTTGAATTAAGACAAAATGCAAAAGATGTTTTAGGAACCAGATTTGACATAAGAGATTTCCATAATTTTATTCTTGAAAACGGAGAAGTGCCTCTTACTGTATTAGAAGATAATTACAAAATTTGGATAAAGGATAAAAACTAAGACTTTAAGATTCTTCTTCAGCTTCTTCTTCAGCTTCTTCTTCAGCTTCGGCTTCTTCTTCAGCTTCTTCTTCAGCTTCTTCTTCAGCTTCTTCTTCAGTTTCTTCTTCTGGAGATTCTTCAGCAGCACTCTCTTCTACTTGATCATCTGATTGATCATCATCTGCATCTGCTGATTCGGTTGAGCTTTCTCCATCAAGAGTTAGATTGCCGGCAGCCATTCTTCCTCTATTCTCAGTTAGTTCATAAGAAACTTTATCGCCTTCATTAAGGAATTTAATTCCAGAATCTTTTAAAGCAGTCACATGAACAAAAACATCGTTACCGCCATCTTCTGGCTCAATAAAACCATATCCTTTTCTTCCATTGAACCACTTAACTATTCCTGTAGGCATAACTCCCCCTTTATTAATATATTCTATTTATTTATAGCATAATATAATAATACTAAACTAAAAAATGATTAATTTAATTTTTTGATAATTATTATGCCAACTAAATACGAAAATAATATAACTGTGGCTACTTTATATAAATTTGTAGAAATTAACGATTTACAATCGTTAAGGTCTGAAATCCAAGATTTATGTATGGAAAATAATGCTAAAGGCACTATTTTATTAGCTAAAGAAGGGATAAATGGAACTATTTCAGCTAAAAATAAGGAAATTAGAAGTATTATAAAGAAATTAAAAAATGACAAAAGATTTAAGAAACTTGAAGTTAAATTTTCTGAAACAAACAAAATGCCATTTAATAGAATGAAGGTAAGAATAAAGAAGGAAATAGTAACTATTGGTGATACCTCAATAAATCCAAACATCTTATCAGGTGATTATGTTAAACCAGAAAATTGGAATGAATTAATCTCCGATCCAGATGTAATAGTTATTGATACAAGAAATACATATGAAACAAAAATTGGTAAGTTTAAAAATGCCATAGATCCTAAGACCAACTCATTTAGAGAGTTTCCTGATTGGGTTAAAAATTTCAAAAAAGAGATCAAAAATAAAGACACTAAAATTGCTATGTATTGTACAGGCGGTATACGTTGCGAAAAATCTACATCCTTAATGAAAAAAGAAGGCTTCAATAATGTTTTTCATCTTGAAGGAGGAATATTAAAATATCTTGAGAAAATGCCGGATACTGAGACTTTATGGGAAGGCGAATGTTTTGTTTTTGATGATAGAGTTGCACTCGATGATCAGTTAGAAGTTGGATCATATGAAATGTGTTATGCGTGTAGAATGCCTTTATCAAAAACAGAATTAAAAGATGATAAATATGAAAAAGGAGTTAGCTGCAACTACTGTTATGATAAAACATCTGATGAACGAAAAGAAAAGTTTTTATCTCGGCAAAAACAAATTGAAATAGCAAAATCAAGAGGAACTGAACACTTTGGACCACAAATCAAAAAATAATTTACCAATATTATATTCATTCCGAAGATGCCCTTATGCTATGCGTGCAAGGATGGCTATACATATCAGTGGTCAAAAATGTGAACTTCGTGAGGTTCTGCTCAGAGATAAACCTCCATCTATGCTAGATTACTCTGCTAAAGGAACCGTGCCCGTTTTAGTATTACAATCTGGAAATGTTATAGATGAAAGTCTTGATGTTATTGATTGGGCACTAAATTTAAACGATCCTTATAACTGGAAAAGATCAAAATACTTAGAGAAAACTAAAGAGTTAATTGAAATTAATGATGGGGACTTCAAATTTCATTTGGATAGATACAAATACTCAAAAAGATATGAAAATGAAGATCCAAATATTCACAGAGAGAAATGTTTAACTTTCATAAAGATGATAAATAAAGAATTAGAAAACTCAAAATATATTTATGATAATGAAATTTCATATATTGATATTTCTCTTCTTCCTTTCATAAGGCAGTTTAGAATAGCCGATAACGAGTGGTTCGATGAATTGCCCTATAAAAATTTAAAGAATTGGTTATCCAGGTTCTTAGATTCTTCCCTTTTAAATTCTATAATGAAGAAGTATGATTTATGGAAAGAAGGAGATGAAGTTACAATCTTTTAAGTAGGATAAATAAATGATGGTCTATTTAATCCCCGCTTTTCTCATAACAGCATTCTTATATGCTTCTGTTGGATTTGGCGGAGGTTCGACATATAACGCCCTTCTTATACTTTATAATGTAGATTATTTATTGATCCCAAAAATAGCTTTAACTTGTAACCTGATTGTTGTAGTTGGCGGGACTATTCGCTACCAACTGAATAATTTAATCCCTTGGAAAAAAGTTCTACCAATTATTATTTTTTCAGCACCACTTGCTTGGATAGGTGGAAGATTGCCCATTAATAAAGAATTATTTCTTTCAATTTTAGGAATTTCATTACTTATTTCAGGAATTCTTTTATTAATTAGAAAAGAAGAAATTGAAAATTTTTCAAGATCACTGAATTCTAAAATTGGTATTTTTCTTTATAGTATCATGAGTGGGTTAATTGGCTTTATATCCGGTTTGGTTGGTATTGGTGGAGGTATTTTTCTTTCTCCAATCTTGCATTTAACTAGAGCGATACCATCGATAAACATTGCCGCAATTTCTTCAGTTTTTATTTTTGTAAATTCAATAGCAGGGCTATCAGGTCAATTTATGAAAGATAATAGCGCAAGCTTAATAAGTGAATTCGTAGCATATTATTGGTTGTTTTTTGCTGTCCTTATTGGCGGCAATATAGGAACATACCTTGGTATAAAAACTTTTCATCCTAAAATTGTGAGGAGATTAACTGCAATATTGGTGATATATGTAAGTTTAAGAATTCTGTTAGGTTTCTGAATATTATGCATGATTTTTCGTCTTATATTGGAATTATTGGAGGAGGTATATCAGGTCTCACATTAGGTTGTTCACTAAGAAAATATGGAATAAATACTGTTATATTTGAGAAAGAGCCAAATCTTCACGATGAAGGAGCAGGAATATCAATTTCACATAATGGGTTAATAGCACTTGAACATCTAGATTTAAAAAATGAATTAGAGAAAAATTCATATAAATCTTCGAAAGCAATATTAAAATATAATAATTCACCTTTATTGGAGATGGACTCGCCTGTTTATACAATGAATAGACGAAATCTAATAAATATTCTCTATAAAAAATTCATAGATCTTGGTGGAGAAATGTTATTTGATCATGAACTTAAAGATATAGACATAGAAAAAAAAGAATGTTTATTCGCCAACTCGTCTTCAAGTAAAATAAGACATTTTATTGCTTCTGATGGAATAAAATCTCTTGTAAGAGAGAAATTTTTTTCAAACGGATCTCAACCAATATATAGCGGGTATAGTGCTTGGAGGGGCTTCATTAGGTCAGAGAATCCAAATGTAGAAATTTCGTTTTCTTCAAATAAACATTTAGTTAGTTATCCAATAAATAGTGATCTCAAAAGAAGCTTTACAGGAATCATAAAAAACAATGAACAGATTACTGAGTCCTGGAAAGAAAAAGGAAATCTTGAAACTTTTATTAAACAGTTTGAAGAGACTAATTATAAAATCTCAGAGATATTTGAATCTGCTGAAGATATTTATAAATGGGGAATCTTCATTAGACCTCCTCTAAAAAATATAATTAAAAAAAATATAACCCTCATTGGAGATGCGGCACATCCCATGGTCCCATTCCTTGGGCAAGGAGCTTGTATTGCAATTGAGGATGCATATACCTTTGGTTATCTATGTTATGAACTCAAATGTGAATTTGAAAAAGTTCAAAGAATGTATCAGTTTTTGAGATTAAAAAGAGA
>Ga0208749_1000099_pt1 | contig 20423 bp, 24 predicted proteins | sample Knorr_S15_td_DCM_FD_185601 | JGI IMG/M metagenome (GOLD analysis project Ga0208749, IMG submission 185601) | Marine microbial communities from Southern Atlantic Ocean transect - Knorr_S15_td_DCM_ad_63m_LV_B (SPAdes) (version 2) | ecosystem: Environmental > Aquatic > Marine > Oceanic | place... | reverse complement strand
ACTATCGTATTCAAAAGTGGAATAATTACAATGGATACAAAGACATGTATCTTTGTGATAACTTTATGCAGATGAAAACTGCGATTGAGGACTTTGAATATACAAAGTGGTTAGATCCTGCAGGAGTTCCCTGTTACGTTCAAGATAAATAAAACCGTATAACGTTATTAGTATAGTAAAATGTCACATTTTGGAGATCTTATATCTGGAAAATCAGTTGAAACAACTAAACCAGAACCAGTGGTAGAACCAAAAAGAGCAAGAAACGATAAAGGACATTACATTGCAGATGATCCTAGCACCCCTGAGAATGAAGCATGGGTTGGTGGTAAAGCACCTAAAAAGTAATTAAATTCTTATTATATAATGAGAAAGTTTGAATTTAGACCTTGGGGTTGGTTCATTACTCTTGATGAGGGAACCAACTATAAGGTAAAAAAGATTTACGTTAAACCAAATACTAAACTGTCTTTACAGTATCATCATCATCGTGATGAGCATTGGACAGTGGTAGAAGGTTCTGGTAGAGCAATTGTAAATGATGATGAGATTATTATGAATGATGGTGATGATTTATTCATTGCAAAGGAAGAGATTCATCGAATGATGGCAAACTCAGATGGTGTGACATTCATCGAGGTGCAGAGGGGAGAGTGTAGAGAAGATGATATTGTAAGACTTGAAGATGATTATGGTAGAGTTGACAAATAACCTTAAATTTCTTATACTAAATATATTGATCGACTATTCATATAGGATATGAGAGAGTACAAAAAAACTGCACTTGTTCTTGGTGCAGGTGGATTTATTGGCAGTCATATGGTAAAGAGACTGCGTAAAGAAGGATATTGGGTAAGAGGTGTAGATCTAAAATACCCTGAGTTTTCTAAGTCAGAAGCAAACGAATTTGTTTGTGGAGATCTTAGAGATGTAGAAATTGTTCGTAGAGTAATTCGTTTTGGTGGATACAATGGCAATTACTACGCACAAATTGTAGATAAGTTTCTAGAACCATTTGACGAAATCTATCAGTTCGCTGCTGATATGGGTGGTGCAGGATTTATATTTACGGGAGAGAATGATGCAGACATCATGCATAACTCTGCTTCAATCAATCTAAATTTGCTAGAAGAACAAAAGAAGTTAAACAAAGATAAGAATACAAATATAACAAAGATATTCTATTCTAGTTCTGCGTGTATGTACCCAGAACATAATCAATTAGACCCTAACAACCCTGATTGTCGTGAAGAATCCGCTTACCCTGCTAACCCTGACTCCGAATATGGATGGGAAAAACTCTTCTCGGAAAGATTATATCTCACTTATAGTCGTAACTATGGTATACCTGTGCGTGTTGCTCGTTACCATAACATTTTCGGTCCAGAAGGAACATGGGACGGAGGAAGAGAAAAAGCTCCAGCTGCAATCTGCCGTAAAGTGGCTCAACTCTCGCCGCAGGGTGGAACCATCGAGGTGTGGGGAGATGGCTTACAAACTCGTTCCTTCCTGTTCATTGATGAATGCATCGAAGCAACTTGGAGATTAATGCAATCAGACTTTATGGGACCTGTAAATATAGGTTCAGAAGAGATGGTTACTATCAATCAGTTAGTTGAGACAGCAGCAAGAGTTGCAAACAAGAAAGTTGAGAAACAACACATACTTGATGCACCTCTTGGTGTTCGTGGACGCAACTCAAACAATGATCTTGTAAGAGAAAAACTTGATTGGGATTATTCTCAACCATTAGAAGAAGGAATACGCAAAACATATAATTGGATATGTTTGCAATTATACAGCACAATAGAAGAAAATGTGCTACAATCACAAGAAGAACTTGAATTATTAGCCTCTGGATAAAAATGATACGAATTGATAGTTATGAAGATCTAACAGATAATATTGTTAGATGGTTAAAAGATTACTATTGGCAACATAGTATTGATGCATTTGTAGTAGGAGTATCAGGTGGAATTGACTCTGCTGTTGTCTCCTCACTATGTGCAAGAACAGGATTACCCACATACGTTGTGTGTATGCCTCTTGAATCAAAATTTGAAAACTCAAAACTTTCTGATATTCATTCAAAAGAACTTGCAGAAAAATTTGATAACGTAAAAAGAATTGAAGTAGAACTATCAAGTGTATATGATGGTTTTATTAAATCAGTTGAATGGTGGTCTGAAGCACAACATTATAATAAGAAAGAATTTACTGCAAGTGCACATGCAAATGCGAATACAAAATCACGTATTCGTATGGTGACTCTGTATCAAATTGCAGGATCAGTTGGTGGTATAGTGGTTGGTACAGGAAACAAAGTGGAGGATTATGGAGTCGGTTTTTATACTAAGTATGGTGACGGTGGTGTTGATATCGCCCCTATTGCTGACCTTTATAAATCGGAAGTCTGGGAATTAGGTGAATACCTTGGAGTAGATCAACGTATTGTTGATGCACAACCAACTGATGGTTTGTGGGATGACTCAAGAACTGATGAAACACAACTTGGTGCAACATATCCAGAGTTAGAAGAAGCAATGGAAACAGGTAAAGGACCTGGTGTTGAAGTTTTAAATAGATTCAACACACTAAACAAACATAAAATGGAGCCTATCCCTACATTCAAATTATGAAAATTGGATTAATTGGAGCAGGTAGATTAGGAATCTGCCTTGCTCTTTTGATTGAAAAAGCAGGGTATGAAGTCCTTGCATCTGACAATCGTGTAGATTATATTAATAGTTTACAAAAAGGTATTATTGATACTGCTGAACCAGAAGTTCAACAGTATCTTTCTAATGCAAAGAACATAGAATTTACAACTGACAATACAAGAGTGATTGCAGAATGTGATTTGATATTTACTCTTGTAGCAACACCCTCACTTGCAGATGGAAGTTATGATGTAAGTGCAGTATGGAAAGTTATAAATGATTTCAAAGACATTCCTATATTATTAAATGATAAATCTTTAGTTGTTGGTTGTACTACAAATCCTGGTGACTGTAATGACTTCCAAGAGGCACTCAAAGATACAGGTATTGATATATTCTACAATCCAGAATTCATTGCACAAGGTTCTATCATAAGGGATTTACAAAATGCTGATATGGTATTGATTGGTGGGGATGGTAAACATAAGACAGAGTTAGAGCAGATATATGAAAAAATACAGATGGGATTCATTAGTCCTTCCATCTATTTTATGAGTACAAAGGCAGCAGAGGTAACTAAGATTGCTGTGAATTGTTTTCTTACTACAAAGATTAGTTATGCCAATATGCTAGGTGAGGTACTAACATTATCTGGTATGGAAGATGAGATTGATAATGTATTGATGTCAATTGGTTCTGATGATCGTATCGGTAAGAAATATATGAGATATGGTTTTGGATTTGGTGGTCCTTGTTTTCCAAGAGATAATCGTGCATTTGCATCATATGCAAGTAAGGTAGGTGTCAATCATAACATCGGTGAGGTTACTGATGCATTCAATGAAGATCATGCAACATTTTTGAAAGAATATTTTGTCAATAAGAATAAGAAGAAGTTACCATTTCTTTTTAGTTACTTGACATACAAACCGAAGACTGATATTCTTACCGAAAGTCAACAATATCGTCTATGTTTAGACCTTCTAAATGAGGGATATATAGTGTATTGTTCTGACTCTTCACTCAAAGATCAATGTGATCCGAGAATCGTTTATGAAGAACCAACCCAAGAGGTTTTTGAAATTAAATTATGATTGGTTACAATAGATTAGGTATCAACGGAAGGTTTGGTAATCAACTCTTCCAGTATGCTTCTCTTCGTGGCATCGCAGCAAAACATGGATATGATTTTTGTATTCCACCAGACGGAACACGAACTGCAAACTATGGGATGCATGACCCATTTAAGTTGCATCATTTAAAACATATTGATGAGGTTCCTTATGAGACAAGGTGGGAATCTCATTTTCATTTTGATGAGGATTTATTTAATAATTGTGAGGACAATACTAATATAGATGGTTATTTACAGAGTGAAAAATATTTTAAACATATTGAAAAAGAAATCAAAGAGGACTTTGAATTTGTAGATGATATTCGAGAACCATGTTTAGAATTTACATGTTTACATGACAAACTTATATTCCTCCATGTTCGTCGTGGAGACAATGTTGGTAGAGAACATTTACACCCTGTTCCTACTTTTGATTATTATGAAAAAGCATTAGAACATTTTGATTCTGATTCAAAAGTTTTAGTTGTAAGTGATGATGTTGAGTGGTGTCGTACACAAAAGTTTTTTGAGGACAAAAGATTTTTTATTAATGAAGAGGTAGAACAATATGATCATAAATGCATGGAAGGAGATGGAGTATATCGTAAGTCTTTTATTCCATATGTTGACTTATGCTTGATGAGTCAGTGCGATGGTGCTATAATATCCCCAAGCACATTAAGTTGGTGGGGTGCATGGTTGCAAAAGGATCGTAAAAATCCTGTGATCGCACCAGACCCTTGGTTTGGTCCACAACTTCTTAAAGACAATGACACAAAAGATTTGATACCCGATGATTGGATTAAATTATCTTGGTAAAATGGGACAACTGGGAAACCAGATGTTTCAATATGCAGCGTTAAAAGGTATTGCAAGAAACCGTGGTTTGGATTACATAATTCCAAATCATGATCAGGCTATAAAAGATGGTCTTGGAAATATACTTCGTATTGAATTGTTTGAACCATTTGATATTAAAAGTAAATATTATGGTTTCATAGAAACTAATGATTATATTCAAGAAGCACAATTTCATTTTGATGAGGATTTATATAATAATTGTTCTGACAATTGTTCTTTGGTTGGATTTTTTCAGACACCAAAATATTTTTTAAATATCAGAGATGAGATCATTAAAGATTTTAAATTTAAAAAGAATATTATTGATGAGTGTAAGAAAATTTTAAGACAATTTCACAATCCTATCTCATTGCATATTCGTAGAGGTGACTTTCTTATCAATTCTGCAAATCATCATAACTTACCAATGAGTTATTATGAAAATGCATTAGATTGTTTTGATGAAGATCGTCAAGTTGTTATCTTTTCTGATGATCCTGAGTGGTGTTTTGAGCAGGAGTTATTTGATAATGATAGATTCCTTGTATCAGAATCAAATAGTTCATATCATGATTTATATTTAATGACACAATGTAGTGATTTTATCATTGCAAACTCCACCTACTCATGGTGGGGTGCTTGGTTATGTCAAAATCCAAATAAGGAAGTCATCTATCCTAATAGGTGGTTTGGTCCTAATAATGCAAGTAAATCTACAGTGGATTTATTCCCTCGAAGTTGGAGAGTAATTGATGAAAATTAATTTAAAAAATACAACATTTATAGTCCCCTTACGTATTGATACAGGAGATAGATTACGGAATGTAATTTTGTCAACATCATATCTTTTGCATCATTTTGATACTACAGTGATGATAAAGGAAGTTGATTCTGAAAGAAGATTTGAAACTTTTGCTCTACCTATAATCACAAGACTCGTAGATACATCTAATTTAGTGCATATCTTTGAAGAAGATACAAGAACGGATGATGCATTTCATCGTACAAAAGTTTTAAATGATATGGTCATGGAATCTACAACTGATATTGTAGTTAATTATGACACTGATTTAATATTACCAATTAGTAATTATGTTAATGCTGTAGAGATGTTGAAGGGTAATTACGATGTTGTATATCCATTCCGTTTCGGCAATCATGGTGAGAGAAAAGTAAATCTTGGATTTACAATCGAAACGCAAGAAGATATGGACGGTTTTGAAAACTGTGACTTTGTATCTAATTTTTTAAATAATAATTTTGATTCTAAATGTTTTGATGATCGTTACTTTTATTATCAAAGTGAGCAGGGACAAGGTTGGGCAGAGTATGGTATGGTTCAATTCTTTAATCGTCAAGTATACATTGATGGTTACTTGGAAAATGAAGGGTTTATTGCATACGCTCCCGAAGATGTAGAGAGACATCATCGTTGGAAAACTCTTGGATATAATATAGGAAGAGTTGATAATCATGCATATCATTTAGAACATCAAAGAACACAGAACTCATGGTATCATAATCCACATATGCAGAGAAATAATCAACTATGGGAAGAACTTAAAGTTCTAAGTAAAGAAAACTTAATTAAGTATTACGAACAACAAGAATATTATAAGAGTAGAGTATGAGTGATGTATATTTAAAGGCTTGGCACGGTGGTCTTGGAGATGCATTGCAATTTTCTACACTACCAGAAGAGTTTTCAAAACAACAAGATCGAAAGACATATATTGTAGCAGATGCACCTTTTAGAAATGAAGGTATATATGATTTAGTATGGGATAAAAATCCTTATGTTCTTGGCAAAAAATTTGGTGAATGGAACGCAGGTGACTTACCAAGTATTCCTTATAGAGAAGATGGTTTTCTTGAAGAGAATGGCACAGGAAATATGATCCCTAATTGGGAAAAATTTCATGGTCTTAAACCAACTAATAAGTATCCTAAAGTTTATTATGAACCAGAGAAAGATAAAGGTATAAAGGATCTATTCATTGTAGATTTTACATCCACTACTGTGAGTGATAATAAAGAAGATGTAATCAAATGTTTAGAACAAATTAGAAATGAATATCCTGATCGTAAATTTGTATCAGTATCATTTGAAGATATTACACCAACTAAAGATTTGAGTGACGACATTAAATTTGATGGATATATAGAAGTGGAGAATATTTTTCGATACTGTGATTTAATATCATCAGTATATGGTTATGTTTCACTTCATAGTGGTGGTACACATTTAAGTTCCGCACTCAAAGAATATTCACCAAACTTAAATAGCATTTGCATATTATCAAAAGAGTGGTATAATGAACATAAGGTTATAGATAATCATTTTCTCTTTGACAACATTAAGTATTTGAAATATTGACATGACAGATCAGATCATTACACCATTGCCAGAAGTTGTAGATAGATACACAATTTGTCAATTAAAATTAGAGAGACTTGATCATACACAGATTGATGTTGACTCTATGAAAGATCAACTTGAGTATTATAAGAAAGGTATAGATTTTACAAACACACAACTGATAGAATTATCCAAAGATTTATACAATATCAATGGTAGAATCTGGGATACAGAGGGATCTATTCGTGCAGGATTAGATGATGAATTAGGGTATGATGAGATTGGTAAGAGAGCAGTGCAAGTAAGAGATTTAAACAGAGTAAGAATGAGTATAAAAAATGACATCACCGAGTTAACAGGTGAAGGATTTAAAGATTGTAAAATGAATTACGCAGGAGAGGGATGACAAAAAGTTTAGTCACAGGTGGTGCAGGATTTATAGGATCAAATCTTGTAGACCAACTCATAGAAATAGGACATCAAGTTATTGTAATTGATAATGAGTATTCAGATGCTCACGAACAATTCTATTACAATGACAAAGCAGAATATCATAATCTTGATATTCGTGATGATGCAACAAGATCCTTGTATGATGGTGTAGATTATGTGTTTCATATAGCTGCTGAAGCACGTATCGGACCATCAATCGAAAACCCAACAGAAGCAGTTAGTATAAACTCTTTTGGGACTTGCACTGTGCTACAGTTTGCAAGAGAAGCAGGTGTCAAGAGAGTGGTATACTCATCTACATCATCTGCATATGGTTTACAAGAACCACCTCATGTAGAGGCACTACCAGATGATTGTCTGAACCCATATTCAGTATCAAAAGTAAATGGTGAAAAATTATGTAAGATGTATACAGATCTTTTTGGATTAGAAACTGTAATTTTTAGATACTTTAATGTGTATGGAAATAGACAACCAATTAAAGGACAGTATGCACCAGTGATTGGTATATTTTTAAGACAATTAGAGAACGATCAGGAACTTACTATTGTTGGGGATGGAGAACAAAGAAGAGACTTTGTAAATGTAATAGATGTGGTTCAAGCTAACATATTAGCAGCAACAAAAGAACTTGATGCTAGTGCATTGGGTCAGGTATACAACGTCGGTACAGGAGTAAACTATTCAGTGAATGAGATTGCAAAAATGATCTCAGATTTTACAGTAAACATTGATGCAAGACCTGGTGAAGCAAAAGAAACACTAGCACACATTAGTAGAATAAAAGGAACACTTGGATGGGAACCAACTATCAAAGTTGAAGATTGGATCTCAGAGCAACTAACTCCTGAGACTCCCCCACAAAATGAGAATCCAGTTAGAAGAACATTTGATAAAATTAAAAATTGGGTAAATAGATGACTTGGAATTTGGTGACAGTTGCCTTTGGTGATAAAAAATATAAACAAGGGCAACATTTTTTAACAAGACAAGCAAAAGATTGTAATGTAAATCATATTGAGTATTCTGATATTGACTTATTAGAATCTCAACTTTATAAAGAATATCCTGAGTGGATGTCTGCTAAAAATAATTATGGTTGGTTTGCATGGAAACCATATTTTATTTTAAAAACTATGGAAGATCTTCAAGATGGTGATAAGATTTTTTTCTTAGATACTCTTGATATTTTTCATCCAGATATTTTTGAATTTGTTGATGAAGTCATGGGAAATGATCCTTGTCTTCTACCACTTGGTGGTTCAAGAAATGGAGACATGACAAAGAAAGATTGTTTTGTTTATATGGATTGTGATGAAGAAGATTACCATGAGTCAAAACAATTAGAGGCAGGATTTACTTTTTGGAAGGTATGTGAAGAATCAAAGAAAGTTTTAAGAGAATGGTTAGGTTGGTGTTTAGATGAAAAAGTTAATGGAGAACTTACTGGATTTTCAAATTTAAAAGAAGATGAACGGTTTCAAGCATGTCGTCACGATCAAAGTATTCTAACAAACATGGCGATACGTGATGGTCTATCTGTTGTTGATTCTAACATTCGTAATTTAATAGAATGTAATGCTGACTTTTGGTATGAAAGATACTTCAAAGGACAGATGCAAATGTATCGACCTATTGATACTTTTATGCTTCAAGTAAAAGATAAAGTTGATTACATAAACCAAAAGATTGTAGATAGTATTGTACTTACAGTTCATAATCAGGAGGGTATCATAAAGAAAATACTTTCTGGTATTGAAGAGAATACAGAGGGAAGTTATGAACTCATTATTATACTTGATGGTTGTACTGATAATTCAGAGAAAGATGTTATAGAATATGTAAATAATTCATCTCTGAGAGATAAAACAATTATCAAATATACTAATAATATTTTTGAAAACAAAGCAAATAATATTGCATTCAAGCAATGCACTGGAAAGTATGTTACAATAGTTCAAGATGATCAACTTATTAATGAGAAAGGGTGGAACAATCGAATGCATAAACCCTTCATTGAGTTTGATGATGTCTTTGCTGTATCAGCAAGAGCATCACATAATCTAATGCCAAATCCAAACTCACAACATTTGGGTATGGAAGAGGATTTAGATAACTGTTGGTGTGATATACTTGACAATGTTGATGTTGCTGAAAGTCGAAACTTATCAAGAGATGTATTTGCTGTCAGAGGTAGTGCTAATCGAGGTCCGTTAATGATGGATTTTGATGATTTGAAAAAATTAAATTACCTTGATGAAGAGTATGCACCCCAACAACTTGACGATCATGATTTAATGTTTAGAATGCATAAAGAACTTGGAAAAGTTTGTGGATGTTATTGGATTGATTTTGTATCAGATCCATCATGGGGTGCAAGTCGAAAAGACATCAAACATTTTACAGAAGCAAATCCTGTAAATGCAAAATCACATCACAAAAATAGTAAAATATTCTATAATAGATATAATAGTGTATTTGAAGATTATCGTATCATTGAAGATAGGGAGTTACCTGAATGAGTAGAATTGCAGTAGACCGATGGCAAGCAGCACAGACTGCAGAATTTGGACACCATCAAGATCTTAGATTAGAAGCATATAGTAATGCTTCAAAAATAATTGCAAAGTATCTTGGTTTTAATTATGAAACTGATTTAAAAGATAAAGTAATTGTAGAGGTTGGAGCAGGTCCCAGAGGATCTATTCTGAATACAAAAGGCAATTTTAAGAGAGGTATAGTGGTAGAACCTTTGATTGATCGTTGGCCACCAGAAATTAGAAAAGATTATGAAGACATTGGTGTAGAAATTATTGACGCACCATATGAAGATTTAGATATTGAAGAGAAGGTCGATGAGACATGGTTCTTTAATGTGGTTCAGCATGTCTTTGATCCAAAAGAACAACTTGAATTAGCAAAGAATAGTTCAAAGATTGTTAGAGTATTTGAGAGTATTGGTAGTGTTACAGATGTCGCACATCCTCACTTTATTACTCCCGAAACATTCACAGATGTTTTAGGAAACTTTGGTAAGATTTACAAGGGTGGATCTGAGCCAGGTTTTCACGGTGCAGATTGTTATTACGGAACTTGGAATGAATCTGATAACGTTTAGTTTATTTGGGGACAACCCACTCTATTGTCAAGGTGCAGTAGAGAATGCAAATCTTGCAAGAGTAATCTACCCTGAGTGGACTGCAAGATTTTATGTCGCCCAAGATGTACCAGAAGATTACATCAAAGAGATAGAAGATTATGGTGCAGAAGTTGTAAGATGTGAAAAGAAAAACTCTTATGATGGATTGAATTGGAGATTCAGACCACTTTCAAGTTTAAAGGTACATTATTGGATAAGTCGTGATGCAGATAGTCGTTTAAGTTGGAGAGAAAGAAACGCAGTAGACGAATGGATGGAATCTGATAAAGCAGCACATCTTCTAAGAGATTGTCATAATCATGGTTTCACAATTATGGCAGGTATGTTTGGTATTAATAATAAACTATTTCATGAAAGATATGGTGTATTGAATTTAGATAATGCTAATGCAAATTATAGAGAGGCGGATCAAACACTACTTCAAGATAAACTATGGCCTTTAATTAAACACGATCATGTATGTCACGATCATTGGAAGAACTCTGAGATTGTAGGTAAACCAACTTATCAATTAGGAGATCACGTTCACTACAATCAGGCATATGGTGTTGGTTTAGAATACTACCTTAAAGAAGGTGTGTATCAACAGTTAAAAGATATATATCCAGAGGATCAAGATAGTCGTCCATTCCCTGATCATTTACCAATGGAACATGGTATATTTGTAGGTCAAATTATTGATGAAAATAATAAACCTAAAATGAATATGGATGTTCGTTGGGAGTATGAACTCAGAGGATTAAAGTATGATTGATTTACTCTATAATCATTCATCAAATGTTTATTCTGCAAATGGTGAGGATGGTATTAATGAGTATATTTTAAAACATCTTGAATTAGATAGTGGAGTCGTATTAGAGATAGGTGCATGGGATGGTTTCTTTGATAGTAACTGTGCCAACCTATGGTCGAATGGATCTTATAATGGTATTCTAATTGAAGCAACATCTAAATTAAATATTGCTGATTTAGAAAGTAGATATGATAATATTAATTGTTACAGGGAATTAATTAGCTCCTCTAATACATTAGAAGATGTAATTGAAAAATGTAAGTTTGATGTTAATGAAGATAATTTTGTACTTGCATCAATAGACGTTGATGGTGATGATCTAAATGTTGCAAGAAGTTTAGGTAAATACAAACCAATCATTCTTATAGTTGAACCTAATGGTGATGTGATAACAAAATATAATCGAAATGGATCAACTGTAAAAGAACTATTAGATTTTGGTGTTGATTTTGGTTATGATTTTTTAGGTATGTCTGGAATAGCAGGTAGACATAATGGTAATGTTTATCTTATTAGAAATGATTATAAAGATAAGTTTGATATTTGTAGTAAACCTTGGCAACAAAGAGGTATAATTTTATCTGAGGGATTGTTATACTGATGTTTCATATTATTGGTTCTGGTGCGTGTGGGTTTCTAAGATTACATTTTCTTTTAAAGGATGAAATACCTTTGAAGTATAAAGGTGGTGGTCCGAAATACCAGAATAGTTTTCAAACTTGGAATGATGATGGTTTGATTTGGAATATTGAAGAACTCACTGACGAGGAAAAACTCAGAAGAGTTTCACTACATGATACCACAACAAATATAACTCACTCATATTTGAATTATGTGCCAGAGTTTATGATGCTTCATCCAGATATGAAGTTTTTGTGCTTCAAGGGACAGAGAGAACACTCAATTAAATCACTAGCAGTATCATGGGGATATAATAATCCCTGCTATGTAAAAGATAGAGAAATAGGTCTGGATCATAACCGATATGCAGTTCAACAGTTTCCAAATCTAAGTGATAGTAAAGATGAGTTTGAAGCAACAGAAAAATACTGGGATGAATATTATCAGATCGCAGATAATATGCGAGATATATTTCCTGATAATTTCATAATTGTTGATGCACCAAAATTTTTTAGTGACATATATTATAGAACTGATGTACTATCGAATGTTGATATTGACATACAACTCAAACCATTGATTCCTGTCAATTTTAATAGTTGGGAAATATCTACAACTCTTCATGGTGGATTAGGAAATAATCTATTTCAAATGGGAGAGACAATATCTTTCTGTAAGAAGTATAATTTACCTGATCCTTTCTTTGGTACATGGGATCTATGGAATGGTGGTGGCAAGTATCCTCTATCATACAATGCAGACAGATTACTTGGAGGACATGATGGTACAGATGAAGATATTCAGAAAACATTTCCAAACTTAGATTGGAGAGATGATTTATTCGCACACTTTGATACTAAGTTTATGATAAATGATATGTTTAGATTTGGTAGAGTCGATGAGCTGGATTATATAAAAGAGACATTAAGTATCACAAAGACCTCTACTCAGAAGACAGCATCTCTACATTTAAGATTCTGTACTCGTCCTGCTGACGATCATGTCAATGGATATGTTGATGATTCATTCTACATAGAGTGTTTCAAACACATACCAGAGGACGTACATGTGTATATTTTCTCAGATGATCTTTCAAAATCAAGAGAGAAATTACATTGGTTTCAAAAAAATTTCCCCCAAAAATTTTCATGTGTAGAGTCCGACTCTTTTCAATCACTGAAAATGATGGTAGAATGTGAGTATCATATACTTCATGTGTCTACGTTTAGTTTTTGGTCTGCATTCCTAGACATAAATCAACCTAACAGCAAAGTATTCTACCCTGAGTCCTTTACAAACACCCATAGTTCGTCTATGATACCTTATAAAGAATGGAAAATGATTTAATGGATAAAAATAAATCAGCATTTAAATTAAAGAATATTGGTCCGATATATTACATCAATCTTGATGGTCAACCAGAGAGAAAAGAATATATGGAGGAACTCTTCAAGTATTGGGAGATTGAAAACTATGAGAGAGTGTCAGGATATGATGGTCGTGATGATGACCTAAGTGATATATTAAAAGGTAGATACCCAGAGCAGATGACATCAGGTGAGGTTGGTTGTACCACATCACATCTGAAAGCAATTAAGCATTGGTATGAAACTTCTGATACACCCTATGCTGTCATCATGGAAGATGATATTGATTTAGATATTGTAAGGTGTTGGAATTTTAATTGGAGTAACTTTATTGCAAAGATGCCTTATGATTGGGATGTAATTCAACTTGCTATTATATGTACTGGTGGACTACACGTTACATTGCATCGTAGATTTGTGAATGATTTTTCAACTGCTTGCTATATTATTAGTCGTCATCATGCAGAGAAACTTATAAGACTTCATTGTAGAGGAGATAAGTATAAACTTGATAATGGTGTGAAACCAAGAGCAGTAGCAGATGATTTAATATACAACTCAGGAAACACATACGCAGTTCCAATATTCTTATACAAAGTACAACTCGGATCTTCAATACACCCAGAGCATGTAGATGCAATACACAAGGCAAGTTATAATGCTCTGACTAATTGGTGGACACAATCTGGTATAGATGTAAGCATAGAAAAGTTAATGAATTACGATCCTTACCTTGGTCGTGTGACAGAACCGTTACAGAATCAACAATAAAAGGGGGTCTAAACCCCCTTTTCTAGTATATGCGGATATCCGTATGTAAAGAAATTTGACAAAATTTTATATTTACTATATAATTATGTTACGTTTCTTAATAAAACTTAAATGACTGTTACAACTGAGAGTGGTGGAAGACAAAATGCTTTCCCAAACGAAACTCGTCCTTACATTGATGAGAGTGTGTCATACGAAGGATATCCTCAGAATGCGGAAAAGGTTAATGGTCGTTGGGCTATGATCGGTTTCGTTGCATTGATAGGTGCGTATGCCACCACAGGACAAATCATTCCAGGTATTTTCTAATGAACTACTGGAAGACCGCAGAGCAAATGAATGGCAGACTTGCCATGATGGGTTTGCTTGCAGCCGTAGTTAACTACGGATTTACTGGATGGATCATTCCAGGCATTTTCTAAGATGAAAATCAAATCACAATTCACAATTAACAAAAGGTACAAACTAATGACACCAGAAGCAGAAAGATTTAATGGATGGGCAGCTATGCTCGGATTCGTTGCAGCAGTAGGCGCATATGCAACAACAGGAAACATCATTCCAGGTATATTTTAAATGAAAAAAGATATTGAAAGAGAAAAGGTAGTTGCTGAGAAACTTAACGGTAGACTAGCAATGCTTGGCATCATCGCAGGAATAGGTGCTTATTTAACAACAGGTCAACTCATTCCAGGTTTCGTATAATGAATAACAAAGACATTTTTGAAAGAGCAATCGGTAGACCTGCAATGATGGGATTTGTAATCCTATGCGGAGTTTATCTCTCAACAGGTCAACTTATACCAGGTATCGTATAATGAAAAGACATCCTGTACCATTTAAAGTTGTGCCATACATCTTTATGTTGGCATTAGGAACAAGCACTTTCACCAGTGTTTTTGTTTAAAACTTTACAAAACTAAATATTATTAACAATTGTAAACATTTATCTTAATGATTGACCTTCAACTTGCAACAGACTCTTATCCAATATGGAAAGCCATACTATGGTGCTTTTACCCAGTAAGTGCTCTTGTTGCGATTGAAGTTTTTTTACGCTCTGTAAATGACGATGATGACGATGATGAAGGAGGTGGAGTAATGACACCTGTATATCAAGGAGCATAATGGACTTTGAACATTCTTATTGGAAATACGCCGAATTAGTCAATGGGAGATTGGCAATGGTCGGCATAGTAATCTTATTAATCAAATGCCTCAATTAACTTTTCTTCTTGCTGTAGCTGCATATGTTGCACTAAACGCAGGACAATACGTATACTCATAACAAATAGCTGAGGAGCACAAGCACAAATGACTCAATTCTTACTAAAGAATGCAGGATATCTGCCTATCTTTGAATTCATATTCTTTTTAACAGTAGGTATCACCGCAGGATCTCTTGGACTAATCTAATGAACCCCTATCACATCTTACCTATGTTTCTGATGATACTATCGGGAACTGTTATGGTGACAACACTCTTCGTTGTTATGATGTCTGCTATGATGGAAGCATAAATAATAAAAAAATAATCTATATAATGTCTCGGTTCAAGAGAATAAAAAATAAAACAACTAAAAAATCTTCCGTTTTGATTGACGAGAAGATTGCTACGCTGAATAAAGAACTGGGAAAAACTGGAATGTTAGAGGAGGAATCACCAACCAACTCAACTGATGGTGTTTATAGCACTTCAACATACGTTCCACCACTACCTCCCGAAGAGGCAGATGTACCAAACTCTAGTGGTGTGGGGGATGAAGGTTTTTCTCAAAGTTCTGCAGGAACTGGAGTTGAAGGAGATGCTCCTTCATATTCTTCTTTGGATGATTTATACAATGGTGATGCTGAACGTCCTATATTTCAAACACCTACTGGTGATGGTCTTCCTGCATCATTTGGTGTTGTTAAGTACAGTGGTTTTGGTGCAGGAGATAATTTTGGAATTGTTGAAGGTGGAAATATTGTTAAACTTGTATTAGGTGGATTTACCGCAGGAGGCACAAGAAGTGCACAACATTATGTTGATATCTATGTTTCTTATCAACACGCCAATATAGATAATCCAGGAACTTATACACCAGAGCAAATTGAATCAGCAAGAATTCATGCAAGTCAAGCAAGACAGGTTGATTCTATAAGAACTAAAGCTGCAGAAAAAGGGTTAGAATTTAACATACCTTGGCAAGGTTATAGATCACCACAACTATTTGAGAGTTTAGATGGACGTATAACCTTTACTCATGATTCCAAAGGACTTCTTGTATTATCAGGATTTAGTTTATTAGGACTGCCAAATAGATATTTGGCACAAGATGCAAGACCACCAGGCAGTAAAGATCCTATCCGAAGAGGTCTTGAAGATGAACCAAGATATCCTGGTCCTATTCCACCAGGTTTGTGGCCACCATTAAGTCCTGGTGCATTTAATGCATTAAGAGAAAAAGCAGAAAGAAAAAGAAAGGAGGAAGAAAGAAGAAGAGAAGAGGAAGAAAGAAGAAGAAGAGAAGAGGAAGAAAAAAGAAGAGAAGAAGAGGAGGAAGATGATGATGGTCCACTAGTACATGGAATGACTCAGGAAGAGGTTGAGAGGAGGTATGGGAATTATGATGATGACCAACTTGGGAGATTACATATTAAAAGACTTCCTGACGGAAGTTATAGAGAGATGACACAGGCAGAGATAAATGCATTTAACAAATACTATGGAAATAAGGTATTAGGGGATTTAGCAGAAAAAGTAGGTATCTCTTATTCTTTAGTAAAAAGGGTATTTGACACAGTTAACCCACTAGGAAAAACAATAGACAATATATTGAAAGGTGATAGTGGTTATGATAAACTTGATAAGTTATTAGATCCAGTTGCTGCAGCTTTCGGGAAGGGAATTGCATCTCGTGCTTTTAAAGGAAAATTCAAAACTCCAGCAAATGTGATGTTTAGATATGATAAGTGGTTGGCTGGTGGTGCAAAAGGTAGAGTTGATGTAACTAATGAAATTTCTACCAAAGATATGAATAATTTGAAAAAAGAATTACTTACACCAGGAGGATTTACAGCCGATAGATGGGTAAAATATTATATGAAAAAATCCCCCTCTAATCCTAATCCGTCTAAAACTCGTGAGGAAGCACTTAGTAGAGTTGCTGATGATGTTCAAGGTAGAATTAAAGGTGTTATGACACGAGAAGGTACGGGTTTGAGTATGACGTTTCATAATAATGTTCAACTTGATAAAGCAAAATACATAGCAAGTGGTGGTAAAATTGTTGAGATGACTAAAACTTATAAGTTTGCGGAAAAAACTGGTAGTGTTAAAGGTTTTTCAAAGTCAGTATTAGGAAGATTATTGTCGGGAATGGGAGTTGAACTTGATAGATTTGGAACAGGTGGTCTTCATAATTCAATAATATCCCTACTAGGAGCAAAATATGGATTGAGAGCAGTTAATAGACAATATGGTGGGAAAGCCGATAGTGCACCAGGTATGCCTATGAAGATTAGAATATCTTCTGGTGTTTCAGAATCCGTTGGTTCATTTGATGCATATATGAATTCTACAAATTTATTAACAGAAGGTGTTGGATTAGGACTCTATGAACCAGAGGCAATGAATGTTGATCTAGCGGATATAAGAAAAGGTGTAATGCCTGAGTATCCCAAGAAACCACCTGCAGAAATGATTGATGGTTATCATCAAGATTCTAAATTAAAACCAAAAGAATTTAAAGATAAGTATCTCTTGAAGATAGATGAAAAAGATTTACTACGTAATCATAGATTAAAGAAAGGTGAAGCAGATGAAATGATGAATACTATTAAGATGATTAATGATCATCTTAAAGATCATCCAGAGGATTTAATTTATGCACAGCAAAGATATCCAATTGACGATCCAAGACTTGCTGAATTAAATTGGAAGATGGATCAAATGCTTGAAGCAGGTGAAGAGTATCTTGATTCTAATTTCAAAGAGAATCAAACTTTATATAAACGTGCTACAGATCGAACAAAGAAAAACATTAAACTTACTGATCCAGAATATGTACAGAAACATTATGATGAACTTCGTGGAACCACTAAACCAAAGAAGACAAAGTTAGTTGGTAGATTGGGAAAGCACTTGAATAAGTATGAGTCTAAGAGTTTCTTTAAGCATGTTAATTCAAAGGACTTTAAGAAGATTAGTGAAAGAAAATTAGAAAAAGAAAAGTTTCTAGAAAAGCAAGAGCAAGAAAGATTAGATTATATTAATGATATTAATGCTGAAATGGATGAATTCAGATCTGATTGGAGAAATGAATTAAAGGAACAACCTGCTTTCAAAGCGGTGCCAATTGACACTGCTAAAATGACATCATCGCAATCATTTGCCATATTCCCAAATTTTCCTGGTTCAAGTGATACTGGTATCAGATTAGATTTAGATGGTGGATTGGGTCGTGATAATTCACTGGCGAGCACAGATCTTGGTTTGGGAGATCCTAATTTTACAGGTATATTCCAATTCCCTTCTGAGGGGGGTGGATTTGTACCAGCGATAAGTTTCAAAGCAGGTGGTGAAATTAATAGTGCTCAAATAAGTTATGGTGATTTTCCACTATCAGGATATGCAATGCCTCTTGGTGGAGAGATGTATAGATCAATTAATCAGAGAAAAAAAGAAGAGATTAATAAAGAGTTAGAATCATCTGAAGAATATACTAAACAAATAAAAGCTGATGCTTTAATGAAAGCAAGAGTAGGAGATGGTCCTGCTGTAGTAAAAATATATAAGGCATCTGATTTTACACCTGGTGAGGGACTTGCTAATACATATTCTCCAGAACAACTTCAAAAATTATCTGTAGAGAATCCACAAAAGTTTAGTGAGTATAAACATATTTCTGATATAGCAGATGAAATGACAAAGAAAGTTGAGACATCTTTTGAAAAAATAGATCAAGAATATAGTAATCAATGGGAACCTAAATTATCTTCTTTATTACCAAGCAATCAATATTCCGATCTTTATAAAAAACATGGAGGTAGTGCGTTTAATGAGGTTAATATTGAAATTAATAGGTTAAATTATGAAGAACACAAAGCCATGACAAGAGTAAAAACTAAAGATGGTATAAAATTAAGATCAAATAAAAAATCAAACGCAATAAGGGCAACAGCTAATAAAATATCAGACGCAATACCAATCTTACAAGAACTCCAAAATAAACTTGATGATATAAGATGGTCAAAAATGGATGTAGTGGAGGCAGAAAACCGAAGAGAAATGAAAGCACTTCAAAAAGCTGCACCTGAGTTCTTCTTTCCTCATGGAGAATTGAAACCATTAGACCTTTATATGGAGCCATTTGGTGCTGACCTTAAAACGATGAATGATATTGAAAAATATGCACCAGAACCCACTACAAAATCTATGACTGGAAATGAAGTTAATAACTTAGATAATAAACAGATTAATACTGCTGTTAAAGATGTTGGTAGTTCATTCGGACCTAATATAGGAACTGGATTTAAAATATTTGGAGATTTTTTAACTAAAGGATATAACGATAGATTTGTTGCCGATAGAAAATATCTTGGAAAAGAATATATGAATAGACAATTTTTTCCCAACGTTTCTTTTGATAGAGATGGGACTTATGTTAAGAAAGATGTTGTGGTTGGATCTGGACAACCAGCGAAATATAATGATAGTACTGGCATGATAGAAATAAGAGCAACATTTGATTTTAAAACAAATGCTCAAGAGGTGGCGGGTGCAATTGCAAGTGAAAAGGGTGAGAAGGCAGATTGGGCATCAAGATTTAATCGAACAGGTTCAAAATATGCTTTAGACGCAATTGTTGATCCATTACCAGGAGTTTTAAAACCCCTTTCTGGTATGGTTGCTAGTCATCTTATAAGTACTGCTAAATTTGTAGGTAAAGGTAATTTAATACCAATCGTTATTAAAATTACACCAGAAGAATTAAAGTTAAAAAATAAAAAAGCATACAAACAACTAGTAGAATTAGGTGTGATCCCCAAAGATAAGTAATAATACTCATTGACTTTTCTGTAAAGAATTGTTAATATAAATAACGAAAGGTGTTCTTTTGAACATATATTTGCTCCCCTTAAACCAAGACCTATAGGGAGGATAAATTACGTCTTTCATATCCAGTAGTGAGGGATTACTGGAAATAAGTTTCGCATCTACCCTTGATGCCCTACTTAAAAACGTCTTACTAATGACAACTCTATCAAAAAGGCAGGGTGGCTTACTACAAGGTTGGCCAG
>Ga0208749_1000098_pt1 | contig 20468 bp, 13 predicted proteins | sample Knorr_S15_td_DCM_FD_185601 | JGI IMG/M metagenome (GOLD analysis project Ga0208749, IMG submission 185601) | Marine microbial communities from Southern Atlantic Ocean transect - Knorr_S15_td_DCM_ad_63m_LV_B (SPAdes) (version 2) | ecosystem: Environmental > Aquatic > Marine > Oceanic | place... | reverse complement strand
CGAACTACTACGTACTTAATTCCGACTTTAAAGTTTACGTTTGTATTGATAATGGATCGACAGGCTCTAACCCACTTGGAAATGTCTCCCAAGATGAACCAACCTTTACTGACTTGGAACCATCAAAGGCAGGAAACAGCGGTGACGGATATCTTTGGAAGTATCTTTTCACTGTTTCACCTAGTGATATTATTAAATTTGACTCAACTGAATTTATTACTGTCCCGAATAGTTGGGGTTCCAGTCAAGACTCACAAATAAGATCAGTTCGTGAAAATGGAGATTCAAACGTAAACCAAAACCAAATTAAACATGTTTATATTGAGAATGCTGGTAGCGGATATGCGAATGGATTGAGTCAAGAAGTTGATATAATTGGTGATGGAGAGGGAGCAAAAGCAAGAGTTGATGTTGTAAATGGTACAATAACTGATGTGACGGTTAGTGCTGGAGGAAAAGGATATAGTTATGGTATTGTTGATTTAGGTACATTAAGTAGTGGTGTTAGTACTTCAACTGGTCGTGCTAAACTTGTCCCTATCATTCCACCAGGTTTAGGACACGGTTCAGATGTTTATACTGAATTAGGAACTGATAGAGTCATTGTTTACGCTAGATTTGACGATTCTACAAAAGATTTTCCAATAGATACTAAATTTGCACAGGTTGGAGTTGTAAAGAACCCAACTAAAGTTGGAACATCAGTCACATATACTGATAATACCTATTCTTCATTAAAAGCAGTCAAGTTTGATACTGTATCTGGTGTACCACAAGTTGGTGAAGAAATTAAACAAGTATTGACAGTTGCTCCTAATACGGGAAAAGTGTCAACTGGATTTATTGCATCGTATGATTCTGAGACAAAAGTATTAAAATATTTTAGAGATCGATCTCTTAATTTTAATAGAACAACTTATGATCATACTGATTATGCGGGTATATCAACTGCTGGTAGAATTTATGATTTTGAGTCAGTGGTTGGTGCGAATAACATTGAGGGTAAATCCTCATTCTTCGCTGGAGCGATTTCTCGTGATTTTTCTGGAATAACTACTAACCCTACTGGTAATAAGTTAATTAACTTAGGAGTTAACTTTATTTCGGGACTTTCTAATTCCGAGATAAATAAAGGGTCAGGAGAAATAGTTTACTTAGATAATAGACCATTAATTGTTAGAAACTCCCGTCAAAAGGAAGATATCAAAATCATACTAGAATTCTAAAATGCCACAAAAGACTAACTTAAATATATCGCCCTATTATGATGATTTCGATAAGGCAGATAATTTTTACAAAGTATTATTCAAACCTGGATATCCTGTTCAGGCAAGAGAGTTAACTGGTTTACAGTCACTCTTACAAAATCAAGTTGAGTCTTTTGGTAAACATATATTCAAAGAAGGTTCGATGGTCATACCTGGTGGTATCGAACTTGATAGGTCTTATTTTTCAGCAAAAGTAAATGATACACATCTTGGCATTGATGTTTCAATTTACTTAAACAATATAATATCATCAAATGGTGGAAAAGGTCTAAGAGTTAGAGGTCAAACATCAGGTATTGTAGCAACAATCAAGAATTTTATACTTCCTCCTGCTGAAGGTGTAGATAATATTACTATTTTTATTAAGTATCAACAATCAGGAACTAGTGGTGAGAGTACATTTTTCCCAAATGGAGAAGTTTTAATATTAGAAGAACCATTAACATATGGAAATACTACATTAACAATAGGTGAAACTGTTCTTACATTAACCTCTGAAGATGCAACAGCGACAGGATGTGCCTTTGGTGTAAATGAAGGTGTTTACTTTATGAGGGGTAGTTTTGTTGATGTACCGTCATCACTCATAATACTAGAACCATATTCAACACTTCCATCTTATCGAGTTGGATTTGATATCTCTGAGGAAATTATCAACTCTAATGATGATCCATCATTGTATGATAATGCAAAAGGATTTACAAACTTTGCAGCACCAGGTGCAGATCGTTTCAAAATTTCTGTCAAACTCTCTAAAAAAGCATTAAACGACTACGAAGATACAAATTTTGTAGAATTAATGAGAGTTGATTCTGGTGAAATTAAAAAACTCCAGAATTCTGCAACTTATAGTGAAATTAAAAAATACTTTGCAAAAAGAACATTTGATGAATCTGGAAACTACGCTGTAGAACCTTTCCGTGTTAATATACAAAACTCACTTAATGATGAAATTGATTCTGGTGGATTATTCACAGAGGATAGAACTACAGATCAACAAAATGTTCCATCTGATGATTTGATGTGTGTTAAACTGTCACCAGGTAAAGCATATGTTAAAGGATTTGATGTAGACGTATCTGGTACAACCGTTTTAGATGTTGAAAAACCTAGAGATACTAAAACAGTTGATTCAGCATCTATTCCATTTGAGATGGGAAGTCTTATTAAGGTCAATAATGTTACTGGATCACCAGTGGTCAAAATTGGTGGAAATACTACAAATATAGTTAAACTATACAATCAAAGAAGAGGAAACACCAGTAATACTGCAGTACAAGGACAAGAAATAGGAGAAGCAAGGGTATATTCTTGGGGAGTATCTAATGCACCTTACACTGGTGCTACAACAGATTGGGATTTACATTTATATGATATTCAAACTTATACTATATTAAAATGCTCTGCTATTCCAGAATCAAAATCAGTAGGACAGAGAATTAGAGGACTATCAAGTGGTGCTATTGGTTATCTAGCTAAAGTAAGTGGAGCAACTGGTGTAAATGAATTAGCAGTGTCACAAACAACTGGAACATTCATAAAAGGAGAGCAAATATTATTCACCGAGCAAAATATAAAAGGAAATGTTTCAGTTAAAGAAATAGTTACATATACTACTGATGATATCAAATATATTCGACAAGATTTAGCGTCTACAACTGGTATATCAACATTTGCTGCAGATACAGTATTGTATGATCGTGTATTGCCTGGGTTTTCACCTTCAGACCAAATAAACATAGTAGGAACTGCAGCAACTGCTATTAATCGTAATTTTGCTGGTAAAGTTGGTATTAAAACAGATTCAATTATTGCATTTATAGGAGCAGATTCAACTGATCCTGTTTTCAATAGAGTAACTAATATTTCAACTAATGGAAAAACTTTAACATTAGCAGCAACACAGGATGTTGCTGGAATTAATGTTGGTGGTACATTAGGAACAAGTGAAACAACTACAAGTCCATTTAGAATTAAAGTTCCTAGAGTATTAAATCTTCAAAAATCTGGTATATTTACAGAATTACCAAGACCAAATGTTTCAAATGTTAATTTTGCAAATTCAAATCTAATCATAAGTAGACAAATTACAGGTCAATCAGTAACAAGTAATTCATTAACATTATCCTCACAGGCAGGATTAAATATAAATTCTGGAATTACTAGTGCATTCTTTGAACCATTTGATGCTGAAAAATACTCTATTACATATAATGATGGGACAATTGAAACTCTAACATCAGATCAAGTTTCGATTACTAATGGTGGAGATACTATCACCTTTAGTGGACTAGCCAAAACAACAAATCATAATGTTACTGTCGGTGTTACTCTTAAAAAAATTGGTATTACCAGTAAGACAAAAGATTATTTAAGAAGTCAAACATTGGAGGTAACATCTACTCAAGGAGTTAATACTCCATTTAATAATCTTTCTACCAGTAGGGCATATGGATTAAGAGTAGAGGATGAAGAAATATCATTAAATGTACCTGATGTTGTAAAAATAATCGCCATATATGAATCTAAAAATACTGCAACTCCTGTTTTAGATAAACTTACATTTGTATCAGGATTAGGATTAGATACAAACACTATAGTTGGTGAGAAAATTGTAGGTCAAGATAGTCGTGCAATCGGACAAATTGTAAGTCGAACAACAAATACTGTCGATTTTGTATATTTAAATGATAGTGTCTTTACAATAGGTGAGGTTGTTAAGTTTAAGGAGTCTGGAATTGAAACTATATTGCAAGGTGTAACTGTAGGTAACTACGTAGATAGAACAAGTAATTATACATTAGATAAAGGACATAAGGAACAATATTGTGATTATTCTAGAATTGTTAGAAATGCTAAATCAGCAATACCATCTAAAAGATTATTAATCATATTTGATAAGTATCAAGTTGCGAGTGGTAATTCTGGTGATTTATTCACTGTTAATTCATATACGAAAGAAAGATATACAAATGATATTCCATTTGTAGGTGGGACAGGAGCATCTGATATTCTTGATTATCGTCCAAGAGTAAATCCATTTACATATAGTGGTGGTGGAGGTTCTCCGTTTGCATTTACAAGTAGATCATTTGAATCAGATAATCCATTTGTAATTACACCAAATGAGAGTTCATTACTTGGTTTCAGTTTCTATCTTGGTAGAATTGATAAGTTGGTTATCAATAAGAATGGTAATGTTCAAGTTTACAAAGGAGAATCATCAGAAAACCCTGCTCCTCCATCTAACGTAAGTGATACGATGGAAATTGCAGAGATAGATTTACCACCATATCTCTATGATCCAGTTAAAGAACCACAAATAAGATTAAAAGATAATCGTAGATTTACAATGCGTGATATCGCTGCACTTGAAAAACGAATTGAAAATCTAGAAACTATAACATCATTAAGTGCACTTGAATTAGATACAAAAGCATTTCAAGTTAGAGACCAAGATGGTTTGAATAGATTTAAGACAGGTTTTGTTGTAAATGACTTTAAAGATAGATCATTTATTAACTTTGATAGAGAAGGTGGTTCTAGTTGTGATGTTGATGTAGTTAATAAAGAACTTATTAGTGCAGTTGATTTCTGGTCAATGAACCCAGAACTTGCATTAGACACAGGAATTGATATTTCATCTGCTGATGTAAACTCAAACTTAAAACTACTTGATCCAAATTGTCAGAAAACTGGTGATTTGATTACATTAAAATATACAGAAGTTGATTGGATAGAAAACCCCCATGCAACAGACGCTGTTAATGTCAACCCATTTAACGTATTAGTATTTTCTGGAAATGTAAAATTAGATCCACCATCTGATAATTGGTCTAGAACAATTTACGTTAATAATTTTAGAACAGAATCCACAGGTAATAGGTGGGTTGAAAGTTCAAATGTTGTATCTAATAGGGAAACAGGTAGAAGACACGTTCATCACTTTAGTCAAGAAACTAAAGGTGATATGACAATCACTAGACGAGGTTCAATTAATACAATCACTAGAAGAATTGAAAGAGAATTTGTTAACACTTTAGTTGGACCAGCAGAAGAACGTGATTATGTTGAAAGTACAAAAGTTCAATCTGAAGCAGATCCATTTATGAGATCTAGAAATGTTATGTTTGCAACAAGTGGTTTGAAACCATTTACAAGACATTATCACTTTTTAGATAGTGGTGTTCCTGATATAGTTCCCAAATTAGTAGAGATAGAGATGTCTTCTGGTACATTCTCTGTATTTGAAGATGTAAAAGTTGAAATAAATGGAACTCAGATAGGTTTGATAAGGTCACAAGCACCAAATCATAAATTTGGTGATAGTGCACGACCAGAGGTTGGAGCAGGATTAGGTTCTCCTAGCGTATTAGTTGAAACATATCAGGTAGATCCTTATGATAGGACAAGACCTGCACCTTCAGAAACTTACTCCGCTACATCAAGATTATTCAACGTTGATTGTATAGGTTTAGCAAACTTAGAAAAATATTTTGGATACCTTGTTAAAGGTGCAAAATTAACTGGTGTATCGAGTGGTGCAGTTGCTACAGTAACAAATATTGATTTAAATACTGATAACTGGGGTGATTTGGTAGGATGCTTCTTCTTCCGAAATGCTAATGCTACACCAAAACCACCTGTAGTATTCAAATCTGGAACATTAACATTTAGAATTACGACCTCAAAAGAAAATGTAATCATACCATTTACAGGTGATGCACCACTAACAAGTACAGCGACTGGTACTTACTTAGGAACAGGTACTATAATTACACAAACAAACAATAATGTTCTTGTAAGAAATCCACCCCGTCCACCACAAAGACCTAATCAAGTTGATATTACAACTGAGGTTCAAAATAATATAAGAACGACTATTGAAGTTCAAGATGATGACCCATTGGCACAGTCATTTACAGTTGATGGTACTGGTGCATTCTTAACATCATTCGATGTTTACTTTAGATCTAAGGATGATATTGCTAAATTACAAGTTCAACTCAGAACAACTGAACTTGGAGTTCCAACAAGTTTCCTAGTACAAGATTTCTCAGCAGTTACATTGAATCCAAGTGATATCAATGTCTCAAATGATGCGTCTTTAGCAACAACGATTAAATTCTCATCTCCTGTGTATCTTGAGCCAGGCGAAATGTACGCATTAGTATTCTTATGCCCATCGTCCGATAAGTATGAGATGTTTGTTGCAACTATGGGTGAAAAATCTATAAAAACAACACAATTACCTGATGTTCAGAACGTAGTTGTTTCTAAACAGTATCTTGGTGGTAGTTTGTACAAATCTCAGAACGGTACAATTTGGACTGCTAGCCAGAATCAAGATTTAACATTCAAACTTCGTAAGGCATCATTTGTTGAAAGTGGTTCAGTGACTATGTACAATACACCAATTGAACCAGGCAATTTCAATACACAAATATTAAATAATAATCCTATACGCTCACTGCCTCGAAAATTAAAAGTGACCATTGATGGTGGTGGTACAAGAACCAATACAAACTTACCTATTGGTCGAAAAGTAAGTACAGGTGCTGCTGGTGACGCAGAGGATCAGAGTGTAACAGGTATTATTGAAGGGCAAGGTGCTCCTATTTCATCTGAAGAAGTTGTAACAGGTGGTTCAGGTTATAGTATAAGTGGAACTGTTAGCACAGTTGCTTTGACTGGAAGTGGAACTGGTTGCACAGTAACTACTTCGATATCAGGTGGTGTGGTTACTGCTGTTACGATACAAGCTGCAGGTACTGGGTATCAAGTTGGTGATGTATTAACGGTAGATAACAGTCACAGTGGTGTGGTTAGAGGTGCTGGATTAAAGTTTATTGTAACTGCAATCAATTCAACATTTGATACTTTATATCTAACTGATGTTCAGGGTGAGAAGTTTACAAACAATCAACCATTAGTTCAGTATGGTGCTGGTAACAATACGAGAGCAGTTATTAGTAATGTTGCTGTAAATGGTGATTCAGTTGTAAATGGTGATTTAAATACTGGAAAAGTATTTGAAGTAACACAGTACAATCACGCACATCACGGTCAAACAAATAAAGTTATTATTGAAAACATAAAACCAGATACTTTAATAGTTCCTTCTACATCTGCCTTAACTGCTGAGAGCACAGTTGTTTCTATTGCTGATACTGCACCATTTACAAGTTTTGGTGGAATTACAGTCGATAGAGGAGAAGCTCTAATTGAAGAAGAAATAGTTTCTTATGTTGTAGGAACTGGTCAATTGACACTTACAAGAGGTGTATTGAATACAGTCGCACTACCACACGCTGAAGGTGCGAGTATTCAAACTTATGAGGCAGCAGGAATGCCACTTATAGGAATTAATACAACATTTACTATTCCCACAAATACTACCTTGATTAACGAATCAAATTTAGATAAGTATTATCTTGAGGTAAATGTATCAGGCATCTCCACTAGAACAGGAAATCAATTATTATGCTTTAGAGATGAAAAAGCATTTGGTGCTAATAGTGTAAGAATATCACAAAATCATCAATACAGTACATTCTCACCACAAATAAACTTTATTACACCTGGAACAACAACTGAACTTAATACTACAGTTAGAACAATTAGTGGTACAAGTGCAAATGGAACTGAGGTATCATTTGTCGATCAAGGATTTGAAACAACATCGCTAAATCAGACTACATTTTTCCCAACTCCAAGATTAATTGCATCAACTGTTAATGAGGATAAATTAACATTTTTCCCTAAACAGAAGTCACTAGCATTGAATGTAAATATGGCAACCTCTGATGAAAATCTGTCACCTGTTTTAGATACAAAGAATGCTACCTTCATATTTGGTAGAAATAAAATTAATAATCCTATTGGATTAGATAATTATGCAACTGACCCACGTACTAATCAAATATTAAATGATCCTCACGGTTCAGTCTTTATTACTGAAAGAGTTAACTTGGAACAACCTGCAACTTCATTAAAGGTTCTAATTGGTGCAAGTGTTGAACCAGAAGCAGACTTTAGAGTATTCTACCGTTTGTTTACTGCTGATTCAACAGAGGTTAATTCAACATACAGACCATTTCCTGGTTACAAAAATCTAATTGATACTGATGGTGATGGATTTGGTGATCAAATTATTGATGAGGCAAATAATGATGGTAGAGCAGATGCTTTTGTTGCACCTAATAATTTTGATGAATTTTCTGAATACCAATTCTCAATAGATGAATTGGAGCAGTTTAGTGGATTTGTAATTAAAATAGTAATGATATCCACTAATGAATCTGCACCTGTAAGATTCAAGGACTTTAGAGCAATCGCATTAGCATAATGTTACCAGTAGAAGGACATAAAAGTTTATTTCGTGATGAAAAAACTAATGCAATAGTCAACACTGACACAACTGCTTATGAAAATTACATGAATAATCGTAGAGTTAATTCAGATAAGCAAGCAGAATTAGATGCTATGAAATTAGAGTTAGAAACTCTTAAATCTATGTTAAATGAACTTGCTTCAAAGATAACGTCTTAGTAAATATAAATACTTTTTAGATCTGAATACGCTAACTTAGATGGCAGATATCAAAGTCAGAGTTGGACAACAAAATGCCACAAAGGTGATTTCATCTCTGGCAGGTGCTCAAACTCTATCATTAACAGAATTAAGTGACGTGAATATACCAAGTACCTTAGAAAATGGTATGGTGCTTGTTTTTAATGGAGTGACAAAAAAATTTGACGCAACATTGGAGTTGACTCCAGGTGCAGCACAGAACTTAGACATCAACGGGGGAAATTTCTAAATGGCAAGTATTATTAGAATCAAACGATCATCTGGTACCGCAAAACCATCGAGTTTGAATTGGGGTGAAATGGCATATGTGACTGGTATAGGTCAATATGGTGGTACAAACCAATATAAAGACAGAGTATTTTTAGGAGATGACGGTACAAACGTCCATCCAGTCGCTGGTCATTACTACACATCTATGATGGAGCACACACCTGGTGCTTTAGCAGGTGTAACAAACTCAAGAAATAGTGACGGTGGTATCGTAGCAATACTTGATAGTAGTAGAAAAATAGATGTTTGGAATGTAGATAACTTAACTTTAGATGCTAATACTTTATCTTCAACTGATACTGATGGTGATATAATTTTTAATCCCAATGGTTCAGGTGAAGTAATGGTTCCTGATGACACCAAACTTGGATTTGGTGGAGGTGCAAATGGAACAGCAGCTGCAGATGCAACTATTGAATATGATGAGAATGGAACAGATGAATTAAGATTTGCTGGAGCAAATGTTAGATTCGCTCCTAGCAAAGTAACTGTTGATAATCAGTTAATTGTTGGTGGTAATAGTTCTCTTGGTAATATCCGAATCGAAGATAATATAATCGCATCTCTCGCTGGTCAGGGAAATAAGATATTCATTGACCCATATCCAGATGGATTAAGTAATGAAGGTGATGTTATCATCAAAGGTAACTTACAAGTTGATGGTACAACAACTACAGTTAACTCAACACAGACAACTGTTAATGACCCAATCATGATGGTTGGTGATACTACCAGTACAAGAACTGTAATGGACACAGTTTCAGTAGGTGCTGTATCAGTTAAGGTTGACCAAGTTACAGGTATTGCAGTCAATGACACACTTTTACACCCAAGTTTTTCTGCGAGTGGTATTACAACAGTTACTGCTATCAATACTGGAACCAGAGTATTAACATTTCAAGGAACAGCGATTGCTGGTATTAGCACACAGACTGAAATAACAGTTGTACACGCAACAGATACTAATACTGACCGTGGACTTGGATTTACTTATAATACTGGTATTGGAACCGCAAACTCAACTGATGGTTTCTTTGGATTAGATGATAGTTCAATCGCATCAAGCACTGCTGGAACAGGTAATCACGGTACACACGGTGATGATAGTCGAAGATGGACTTATGTTCCTGATGCAACCATATCTGCCAGTGTTGTAACTGGAACAAAAGGTTTCTTAGATATTAAAGGTATCTACTATCAGTCAGGAAACTTTGCTTCAGGTGGTGTTGTTTGGTTTGACGATACAGGTCTACAAAGGTCTACAAACGCTCCACAAACACCTGTTATTACTTCAAAGCAAGTATTAACTGCAATCACAAAAGTTACTTTAAGTTCTTTAAGTGCAGGAATAACAGTAGCAGTAGGTGATATTGTAAAACAAGATTCTACTGGTGCCTTTGGTGTTGTTGAAACAGCAGTATCAGGTGGTAATTCTGTTAATTTAATTGGTGTAGAAGGAACATTTAATACAACTAATAATTTAAGAAGAGAGGGTCAGAGTGGTGCGATTGCAAACCTTTCATCTGTACCAGGTGCTGCCACCAATGTCTATATAAACAAACCACATTGGACTTCGACCCTAGATGGAGGTACCTTCTGATATGCAACAAAACAGTGAAGTAGATGTTAATGTATTAGTGAACTTATATCATACAAAACTAGCAGCAGCATTAAATCAAAACGTTCTTTTGGAGGCAAAACTCCAAACTCTAAAAAATGATTTTCAAAAGGAAAAGAATGAACTTTTAGAGCAACTCGCAAATTTCACGGATAATAATGGCGACACCACAAAGTAGAGGACAACTTATAAATTTCGGTTTGCGTAAACTGGGTTATCCTGTATTGGAGATAAATCTTGATACTGACCAAATACATGACGCACTTGATGATACTCTTCAGTTATATCAAGAACGTCATTATAACGGTATTGAGAGAATGTTTCTCAAATACAAAATTACCCAAGAAGATTTAGATAGAGGAAGAGCAAAAGGTACAGACGGTGTTGGCATAGTTACTACAACTGGTATATCGACTAACACAGCAGGAACTGTAACAAGTAATTTTTATGAAACTTCTAATTTTATAGCAGTTCCAGAACATGTTATTGGTGTAAATAAAATATTTAAATTTGATAGTAGTTCTATATCAGGTGGAATGTTTAGTATTAAATATCAGTTATTCTTAAATGATTTGTATTATTTTAATTCTGTCGAATTACTACAATTTGCAATGACAAAAACATATCTAGAGGATATTGATTTTCTACTCACAACTGAAAAACAAATAAGATTTAATCAGAGACAAGATAGATTATACTTAGATATTGATTGGGGTTCACAGTCCTTAGATAATTTTCTTGTTATTGATTGTTTTCGTGCACTCGACCCAGAAGAATATAGACAAGTTTACAATGATCCGTTTGTGAAAAGATATTTTGTTGCATTGATGAAGAAACAGTGGGGAATGAATCTAATTAAATTTAGAGGAACAAAATTACCAGGCGGAATTGAACTAAATGGAAGGGAAATTTATGATGATGGAGTTAGAGAGATAGAGGAACTCAGGTCAAGAATGATGATGGACTATGAGACTCCTCCTCTTGACTTCATTGGGTGATGTATAATGGCACTAAATCCACATTTTTTACAAGGTTCTAGAGGTGAGCAAAGATTAGTACAAAGTCTAATTAATGAGCACTTAAAAATCTATGGTGTTGAAGTCACATTTATTCCAAGAAAATTTGTAAACCAGTCAACTATTATTGAAGAAGTTACTGCTTCAAAGTTTGATGATAATTTTTTAATTGAAGCATATGTGGAAAATTTTGATGGATATGCTGGTGCTGGAGATGTGCTTACTAAGTTTGGTATGAGTTTAAGAGATGAAGTAACTCTTACCATTTCAAAAGAAAGATTTGAAGAATTTATTGCACCTTTTATGGATGCAGATGATGATATTGAGTTATCATCTCGACCTCGTGAAGGTGATTTAGTATTTTTTCCACTTGGACAGAGACTATTTGAGATAAAGTTTGTAGAACACGAAGAACCATTCTATCAGTTAGGAAGTAATTATGTTTATAAACTCAAGTGTGAACTCTTTGAATATGAAGATGAAGTTATTGATACATCAATTGAAGCAATCGATACTCAAGTTGAGGATGATGGATATATCGCAAATCTCCAACTAGTTGGTATTGGTATTACAGCACTAGCATCACCAGTGGTTGGAACAGGTGCTATCCGTGAGATATTCTTAAATAATGATGGATTTAACTATTCAAGTAATCCAACAGTTTCAATTTCCACATCTCCAAGTTCATTATCTGGTTCTGATGCTACTGCAGTTGCAATTACAACTGTAAGAGCTGGAAGTCAGTCTGTTGAAAAAATATTAATAACAAATGCTGGATTTGGATATACTGAAGCTCCTACTATCACTATTACTGGTGGTGGTGGAAGTGGTGCAGCAGCAACTTGTTCTATTAATACTGCGTCTAACGGTGTTATTAGATTCACCATAACTCAAGCAGGTGTTGGATTTGGAACTGCACCAATAGTTACTATTGGGGTACCTGCTGGAGCAACAGCAGCAGATAGAGCGACTGGTATCGCATCAATTGGCATTGATCCTTCAAGCGGTTTCAATCGAGTAAATACAATCTTCTTAACGAATACTGGTGCAGGATATACAGGTGGTGAAACTGTTACAATATCTGACCCAGAGACAATTAGTGGAATTGGAACTTACCATTTCAACGAAGTCGTACAAGGTATGCGTTCAGGAACACAGGCAAGAGTTAAGAATTGGGATTATGATACCAAAATACTTAAAGTCGGTAATGTTGGAATTGGAACCACAACTACAGGATTCTTTCCAGGCGAAGATATTAAAGGACTTACCTCTGGTGCATTATTCAGTGTTTCTGTGTTTGATGAGGATAATAGCACCGATAAATATAATGAAGGGGATATATTCGAGTCAGAGGCAGACTTACTGATTGATTTCTCTGAATCTAATCCATTTGGTAGTTTCTAATGTTAGGTAATTATTTTTATCATCAAATTGTAAGAAAAACAGTTATTGCATTTGGCACACTGTTTAATGATATTCATGTGCGTCATGATGATGGTGCTGGAAATGTCATATCTGATTTAAAAGTTCCAATCGCATATGGTCCAAGACAAAAGTTTTTAGCAAGAATTACACAGCAAGCTGAATTAAATAAAGCAACTCAAATTACATTACCTCGAATGTCTTTTGAGATTACTAATATCTCCTATGACTCTACAAGAAAAGCAGGTATTACACAAACTTTTAAAGCGAAAGATGTAAATAATGACCAAATGAAAAAGGTGTTTATGCCTGTTCCTTATAATCTTGGATTTGATTTAAATATCTTAGTAAAACAACAGGATGATGGATTACAAATACTTGAGCAGATATTACCATTCTTTCAACCAGGTTTTAACATATCAATCGACTTAGTAAAATCAATTGGTGAAAAAAGAGATATACCAATGGTTCTTCAAAATATATCTCAGCAAGATGATTATGAAGGTGACTTTGCAACAAGAAGAGCGTTAATATACACATTATCATTTACTGCTAAAACATTTTTCTTCAATCACATTGCACAAACTCCAGAGGGACTTATCAAAAAAGTTCAGTTGGATTACTATTCAGATTCAAATACAAGAACAGCAAAACGTGTACAAAGATATACTGTTGTACCCAAAGCAAAACAAGATTATAACGATGATGATGTTATAGATACTGCAGATGACTTATTAATTGAACCAGGTGATGATTTTGGATTTACTGAAACAAGCACATTCTTTGGTGATGGAAAAGAGTTTGCACCTAACAGGGGAGTAGATATCTAATGGCAAAGGGTTACGATTCATTAAATGATACTTTCAACACTGATGGTAGTGTTGAGGTTGATGCTATTGTAAAAGCAGATGAAGTAACCAAAGTAGATGAAGTTAAAAAAGACTACGATTATACAAGAGGTAATTTATATTCACTAATTGAAAAAGGACAAGAAGCAATTAATGGTATAATGGAGGTTGCAGGAGAAACTGCAAGTCCAAGAGCATATGAAGTTGCTGGACAACTTATTAAATCAGTTGCAGATACTACAGATAAATTAGCAGATTTACATAAAAAAGTAAAAGATATAGAAGCAGATAATCCTAAAACTCAAAATACTGTTACGAACAACGCACTCTTTGTTGGTTCAACAAGTGAACTTTCAAAAATGTTAAAAGACGGATTGCTAAATAATAATAGCTCTGAATAGTCTGTATAATGGCAAAGACTTCCTGTAAAAAGGGACAATACTATTGTAACACTGATAAGAAGTGTAAACCTATTCCTGAAGGATATACTGTCCGTGAGGACGGTTTCTTGGTGAAGGAAGGGTGGTCAGCAAAGTATAAAAGGTCAATTGATTGTGATAACCCAAAAGGTTTTAGTCAGAAGGCACATTGTGATGGTAAAAAAAAGAAAGGAATAGAAGAAGAATCTAATCCTCGTATACCCCGTAAAAAAGGGCAACCTGCAAAGTCTAAAAAACACTCTGATTTATACACTGATGAAGATCCTAAAGGAACTATTCATGGACTTGGTTTTAAGGATGTCGCTACTGCGAAAGCGAGTGTGGCAAAAATTAGGAAATCAAGTAGATCTCATGCTCATAAAATCCAAGCAGCGATTGCTATGGAGCAAAGAGCGAGAGTGATGGGTAAAACTGCTGAAGCTGCAATCTTCCGCAAATATATCAACTCTATGAAAAAGAAAACAAAAGCGATGAATGAAGAAAAGAAAGGTGATCACGAATATGAAATGATTCGTCGTCAGACTGACAATATCATGGTCGCTGCGAAAAGAATCAAGAAAAAAGTTGATAACGGTGAAGGTGAGGTTAAAGCATGGGTTCAGTCTAAAATAACAAAAGCAGCAGATTATCTTGATACTGCAGCAGATTATATGACTGACAAAGAAGAGGTAAAGGAGGGTTCACTCCACAAGTGGTTCAAGGGTTCTAAATCCAAGGACGGAAAAGGTGGATGGGTTAACGTTCTTACAGGTGGAACTTGTGCAAGCGATGAACCTGGTGAGGGAGTTCCCAAGTGTGTATCCCGTGCAAAATATGAAAGAATGACTCCTGCAGAAAGAAGATCTGCAGCAAGGAGAAAGAAAGCAGCAGATCCTGGTCAACAGGAAAAAACTGGTGCTGCAAAACCAACATATGTCTCAACTGACAAACCTAAAAAGAAAAGGAAAAAGAAAAAGAAAATGAAAAAGGAATCAACTGAATTTACTTCATTACCTCTTGTACTTGAAGTTCCACAAAGTGGTGGAGAATTTAAATGTGGTCTGATGTTCCGTGAGAGTTTGGAACAAGATAGAGGTATGTTATTCATATTTGAAAGTAATGATTATTGGACATTCCATATGAAAAATACTTTCATCCCTCTTGACATTGCTTTTATAAAAGAAGATGGTACAATTGATAGTATCAAAGAATTAGATCCGATGAGTCCGATTCCTGTTTATCCTGACAGTGAGATAAGATATGCAGTTGAAGTTAATCGTGGTTGGTTTGCAGAGAATAATGTAAATGTTGGAGACGCATTATTAGAAGATATACAAGAACATCATAAAAAAGATGCTGATGGTAATACGATTCCACACGAACACGAAGAAGAATTAAACGAAGTTAAAGATAGAAAAGGTAAAGGAAGTGGAAAGAAAGATGCTTGTTACTATAAAGTTAAGTCAAGATACTCAGTTTGGCCAAGTGCGTATGCATCAGGTGCATTAGTTAAGTGTCGTAAAGTAGGTGCTGCAAACTGGGGTAATAAATCAGAAGGATATGTTCCTGAAGATATGTTGGATGAAGGAAAGTCTAAATTAGTTCAAATGGGCCTCAAAGCAGTAAAAAACATAGTTCCAAAAATAAAAGGAGGTAATATAAGAAAAGTTACTGTAGGAAGTGGTAGTTTACCAACAATTAGTAAAAAATTACCAGCAAAAGTTAAAGACTTTACACCGACAAAAACAGGTTCATTTACCAAAATTGGTAGTGGTTCTGGTGGATCTGGTGGAAGTAGAAACTTTGCAGGTAGATTTGGGGATGCATTTAAAAGAAATGCTGGTGCCCTAACTACTGGAGGAATCGTTGGTGCTGAAATTCAAAATGCTGTAAATCAAGGAAAAATCAAAGAACTTGAATCTGAACTAGAGGATCAAAGATCTGAACTAGAGATGCAAAAACGGATAAATTCTTACTATCAAGGTGTTGAGGATGGTAAAACAACAGTAAAACCAAAACCAAAACCTGCTACAAAAAAGGATAAGAATATAAATGATCATTACAGTTGGAGAGATTCAATAATTGAAAATGATGAGTTGGATGAACAACTCTTAGGAATGCTCAAAAAAGCAGGTAGTGCAGTTGGCAGTGCAGCACAAAAAGTAGGTAGTGCAGTTAGCAGTGCAGCACAAAAAGTAGGTAGTGCATTAAAACCAAAACCAATACAAGGTAGAATTTCGCAAAGCAATCAAAATATGGCTGGTAAAACAACCACTAGTAGTGGACAACAACAGCAACAAAATCAATCAAGTAATAGTGGGCAACAACAGCAAAAAATGGGTTCAATTGAAAGGGCAAACAGAGAAAGACTTGGTGATGATAGAGTTGATCAACTAAAACAAAAAAATCAGGAGTTTCAGGCAGCAAAGAAAAGTGGTAATCTAGATCAATATCGTAAGGATAATCCACAGTTATCTGGTAGGGAAAGAGCACAGGCAATGGCGAGAGCAAGAATCGCTGCTAAAAAAGTACAGTCCAATTCTCCTACACCACCAAAACCAACTGTTGATAAAATTCCACAATCCTTCTAAACTATGACATACGCAAGAAAAACTCTATCTGAGATTAAATTAATTCGTGGTAACTTTGGTGATTTCATAAGATTTCAAGACACGAAGAAAATAAAGGAGAAAAAATATAAGGAACCTCCTTATAAGGATTTGACTATGAATCCTGAAAAAGTAGATGAAGAGTCTCTTAATGAAAAGTGCTGGCCAGGTTATGAAAAGAAAGGTATGAAAACAATGTTTGGTAAGAGATATCCAAACTGTGTGAAAAAGAAAAAGAAAAAAACAAGAAAAGAAGAGTTTTCTGATTGGAGAAGTGATCTTAATGTAGATGAAGCAACCTTAACGAAGTCGCAGATTAAAAAACGTGATGAAATTGCTGATGCTATCAGTGATAAAGAAATGATAGATCGCTATGGTGATAAAAATATTAAATATGCAATTGCTACAAATAAGGTAAAGGAACTTGTAAAGGATGATTATTTACCTGAAGTATTAGATAAAAAAGATGTACCACATGTTAAAAAATTAATTAAAAAACTAAAAGGTAGTGCTAATGCACATGAAGTTCAAGCAAAAGAATTAGAAGTAGCATTAAACACAGAGGATACTGCGATTGAAAGTGAATTAGTAATCCAAGATTGGAACTCAGATGATATTAAGTTTACAGAAATAGAAACTGTTGATATAATTAAAGCAAAACCACTTAAAGAGAATTATTCAGATTGGAAGAATGATTTAATTGAGTTAGATGAGAAGTTTCAATTTTTAAAACATGCATTTGGTAAAACCATAATCAGAGCAACAGGTGCTGATAAAGCGATGGGTAAATTTCCAAGATTATCTTCAAAAGCTGTAAATACTTTTATTCAGAATAGATCTAAGATAGTGTTAGATACTTTTAAAAATAAATTAAATAAATTAAAATATGATCGTATTGTAAAATCTGCAGATGATGTTCCAACTAAATTTAGAGATCCAAAAGTCATAGGAGACAAGAAAATAAATCCAAATGCTGTTTTTCCACCAGTGGCACAGAGTAAAATAAAGAATGAAATTTTAACTGATATCACTAATAAAAATACTAATATTCCTAAAATAGTTAATAAGAGTAAAGTTAAAAAAATTAAAAAAGACCTTAAAGATCATTATGATTGGAGAGCAGATTTAGGTGAAGATTGGCAGAAAGTAAATCGAAAAGATAAGACTGACGGTATGAGTCAAAAAGCAGTAGATGCTTACAAGAGAGAAAATCCTGGTTCTAATTTAAAGACTGCTGTAACTGGTAAAGTAAAGAAAGGATCTAAAGCATCAAAGAGAAGAAGGTCATTCTGTGCACGTTCTGACGGACAAAGAAAAATGCATAATATTGATTGTAAGAAAACACCAAACAAGAGAATATGTAAGGCAAGAAGACGCTGGAAGTGCTAATGAAAACTTATAATCAATTCATTAGTGAAATAAAACAACTTGATGAAAGTAAAGCAAATCTTGCTAAGATGACATTCAAAGGGATTAATAAAATTGTTAAAAATTTAGGTAGATCTATGAGAGCTGGTCCTCCAGTTAAAACATTAAAAACACCATTTAAGGATTCAGTTAGAATGTATCATGGAACATCAACCAAGAGTGCTAACAAAATAATGACTAAAGGATTTACACCAACTCAAACGATTAATCCTAAAGATTTTTCAACTGAATTAAGTAATGTCTATGTAACAAATAATCCTAAGAGAGCTGAATATTATTCTAATCTCATTTCTAAGGTAAGGAAAGATAAACCAAGCATAATTGCAGTTGATGTTAAAAAATCAGATTTAAGAAAAGGTGTTAGAGGTGACGAATTTGTGGTACCAGTATCAAATACTAGACCAGTGGCAACAGGAGTTCAACCAATAACAAGAAAGAAAGGTCAAGTTATACAAGATAATTATCAACATAAATAGTCAATAAAAGTTTAGAATAATGATCACATTAATTAAAGGCACTGAAGCTGCATGTGGCACAAATGCTGCAGGTGCATCCACCTTTGGTAGTGCTACAGCAGTTCGTCTTGTTAATAATGGTGGCACTGCAAGATTGGTAACAGTTATTGATGAGGTTGGAGGATCTACAACAATCGGAACTTTTACAATGCCAGGTAATTCTGTAGAGGTTGTAGAGAAAAAATCAACTGAAGCAATCTTTGCTGCGAACGCTGCTGTTTTAGGTGCAAAAGTAGGATACACAATAAGTTAATAATTTAATTCATAATGAGTGAAGTTTATCTTGGTAATCCCAATTTAAAAAAGGCGAATACTCAGATTGAATTTACACAAGAGAATATTATTGAGTTCTTAAAGTGTAAAGACGATCCAGTTTATTTCGCAAATAATTATATCAAAATCGTATCTCTTGATGAGGGTTTAGTTCCATTTAAGCAATATCCTTTTCAAAAAAAGTTAATTCAAAATTTCCATGAGAACCGTTTCAACATATGTAAGATGCCTCGGCAGACAGGTAAATCGACAACGGTTGTATCATATCTCTTACATTATGCGATTTTTAATGATAATGTTAATATTGCTATACTTGCAAACAAAGCTTCTACTGCCCGTGATTTATTAGGTAGATTACAATTAGCATATGAAAACTTGCCAAGATGGATGCAACAAGGTATAATATCTTGGAATAAAGGTTCATTAGAAATTGAAAATGGGTCAAAAATATCTGCTAACTCAACTTCTTCTTCTGCTGTTAGGGGTGGGTCTTATAACGTTATATTCTTGGATGAGTTTGCCTTTATCCCCAATCATATTGCTGACGATTTCTTTGCTTCTGTTTATCCAACAATTTCATCAGGACAAAAGACAAAGGTAATAATTGTTTCTACCCCAAGAGGTATGAATCATTTTTATCGTATGTGGCATGATGCTGAAAGAAAGAAAAATGAATACGTACCAACTGAAGTTCACTGGTCAGAAGTACCTGGTCGTGATGAAGAATGGAAAGAACAAACAATCGCAAACACATCTGAGCAACAATTTAAAGTTGAGTTTGAGTGTGAGTTTCTAGGATCTGTTAATACACTTATTAATCCGTCTAAATTAAAAAATTTAGTATATGAGAATCCAATACAAAAAAATGCTGGATTAGATGTATACGAAGTTCCTATAAAAGATCACAATTATTTAATTACAGTTGACGTTGCTCGTGGATTGGGTAATGATTATTCCGCTTTTATAGTTTTTGATATTACAAACTTCCCATACAAGGCAGTAGCAAAATATCGAAACAACGAAATCAAACCAATGCTGTTTCCAAGTATTATAGATGATTTAGGAAAAGCATATAATAAAGCATTCATATTATGTGAGGTAAATGATATTGGAGACCAAGTTGCATCTATTCTAAACTATGACTTAGAGTATGATAATTTATTGATGTGCTCTCAAAGAGGTCGTGCAG
>Ga0208749_1000095_pt1 | contig 20759 bp, 22 predicted proteins | sample Knorr_S15_td_DCM_FD_185601 | JGI IMG/M metagenome (GOLD analysis project Ga0208749, IMG submission 185601) | Marine microbial communities from Southern Atlantic Ocean transect - Knorr_S15_td_DCM_ad_63m_LV_B (SPAdes) (version 2) | ecosystem: Environmental > Aquatic > Marine > Oceanic | place... | reverse complement strand
CATTTGCTGGTATAGTAACTGCATCTAATTTTGTTGGAGATGGATCAGGATTAACTGGTGTAGCTAACACGGATCATGTTTCTTCAACAACATTGAGTGTTTCAGGAGTTACAACATCCACTGGTGGATTAAAGGTAGGAACTGCTGCAACTCTAGCATCCAATGGAAATGCAACCTTCTCAGGTATAGTAACTGCATCTAATTTTGTAGGTGGTGGTTCAGGATTAACTGGATTGACTGCATCTCAAATACCTAGTTTGGCAGCAGATAAGATAACTTCGGGAACTTTCGGTGCAGCAAGAATACCAACACTAAACCAAGATACAACAGGTAATGCTGATACTGCCACTGCATTAGAAACTGCAAGAAATATTGGTGGTGTATCATTTGATGGATCTGCTGCTATTAATTTACCAGGTGTTAACGAATCTGGTAATCAAAATACTTCAGGAACTGCTGCAGGATTAAGTGGTAATCCAACAATCACAGTAACAGCAGTAAACGTAGGAACTGCTGCTACGATTGCATCTAATGGTAATGCCACCTTCTCAGGTATCGTGACTGCAACAAGTTTTATAGGAAGTGGAGCAAACTTAACAGGATTACCAGCAGGAATAACAATCAATACAAATGCTGATAATAGAATAATAACTGGTTCAGGAACTGCTAATACATTAAATGGAGAATCATCATTAACCTTTGATGGAACTAAATTATCTGTCAGCACTGGTGCAACTGTATTCACTAATGGTAATATTGCTGCTGGAATCGTAACTGCTACAAGTTTTGTTGGTGATGGTTCAGGATTGACAGGTGTAGGTGCATCAGAGGAAGACACTGCAGTTTCATCCACAAGTGCAACTACAGTTCTATCATTTGCAAAGGCAAGTTATAGAGCAGCATTTATCAAAGTGGTGGTTACTCAAGGGTCAGCTTACCAAAGTGGTAAATACTCATTAATACATGACGGAACAACAGTCACCGTTGTTGAAGAAAACGCGATTGCTACAGGATCTATGTTAGGATCATTCTCTGGAACAATCAGTGGAGATAATGTTTTATTCCAAATAACAATGGGAAGTGCATCATCTGCCACAGTCACCATACTCAAAGATCTAGTCACAGTTTAAAATGAACATGAAACAATTTAATAAATTCATCGAAGAAGCAGCAGCGAAGAGATGCCCACCAGGTAAGTATTACTGTTTTGATGAAAAGAAATGTAAGAAGATACCTGGTGGATATCATGTTGGTAGAGGAGGATATTTAGCACCTGATAATAGATCAGATGCTGGTAATGGTAATGGCAATGGTAATGGTAATGGAAACGGCAATGGTGGCAATGGGAATGGAGGAAACGGTGGTTCTGGTGGTAATGGCGGTGGTGGAAACGGTGGCGGTGGAAATGGTGGTTGACCTATATAAGTCAGCATACAGTGACAAAAATGACTATAAAATCGCCTGTTAAACTGTTCGCATTGAGTTTTGGTGCTATATTTGCATTAACTCAGGTTGGATTGGTTGGCATGATCGCTAGAAAAAATGCAGAGGAAAGTCGGTTTCCCTCACTCCCTGTTGGCCCATATACATCATATAGAGTTGTAAGCAATGCAGATGGTTCATATGATATGTTATACAGAGCGAATGATCCTCTGGTAATGTCGAATGTAAAGGATATAGAGAGGAGAGGTGGATTCTTAGGAATGAAGAAGGAAAATATACAAACAACAGAAATGTATACAATGGATGGAGCAATTCATCATGGTGGGCCAGTTAGTAGCACTAGTGCTTGGATAGATCCATCTGCACAGAATACAAAAGGAGATGATGCTCCAACAATCAGTGCTAAGACTATTGCATGTATAGAGGCTGCTGGATCTGGAAGAGGAACTGGTAGAATGGTGGGTGGTGCTGTTGGTGCTCAGGCTGCTCCTGCACTATCAAATATACCATTTGTTGGTTGGGTTGCTGCTGGATTTGTCACCATGTTCGGTGCAGATAAGGGTGGTGATATAGGTGCAGATCTATCTACTTCATACGCAGGATGCGATGATGTAGATATTCCACATACTAAATAATACAGTATTGATACTCATATGGGATGGTCTCCAGCACAAGTAGGTGCATTAGAAAATTGTGGCATTAAGGTCGAAGATGCCACTGGAGATATTCAGTGGAGAGAGTTTGAAACAATTGACATCATCAAACCAGATCCAATTAAATCACCCAAATCAAATATCCAATACGAAGCAACTCGTCTACCAGATTATAATAAAGTAGGAAATATAATTGCAGTAACTGTAGCATGGCGAGGAGGAACATATATGATAAAAATGTTCTTTCCCACTGTGAAAAAACCATCGAGAAAGGAAGTTCAGGATCAAGTGAGAAAAGTGTATCCTGGCTCTAAACTCGTTACTTATCAAGTATCGGAATATGACTCAGGAGAACCGATTATCCAAACAAGAGGATAACAAAACTCTAAAAAAGAAAATAGAGAAATTAGAAAAAGCATTAGAACTACAACAAAAAACCATTGAACACGACAAAAAATTCATGATCTAAACCATGCCTTCAGTTGACGACATTTATCTCGGTAATCCAAATCTAAAGAAAGCGAATACCGATATTGAATTTACACAAGAACAAATTTTAGAATTTGTTGCATGTAAAGAAGATCCCGTTTATTTTGCAAAGAAGTATATAAAGATTGTTTCTCTTGATGAGGGCTTAGTGCCTTTTGACTTATACCCTTTCCAAGAGAAATTAATTAGTAATTTCCACGAGCATAGATTTAATATCTGTAAGATGCCTCGACAGACAGGTAAATCTACTACCTGTGTATCTTATCTGTTGCACTATGCAGTTTTTAATGATAATGTAAATATAGCAATACTTGCTAACAAAGCATCTACTGCAAGAGACTTATTAAGTAGATTGCAACTTGCATATGAAAACTTGCCTAAATGGATGCAGCAAGGTATTATTGCATGGAATAAAGGATCACTGGAGTTAGAAAATGGTTCTAAAATCTTGGCTGCTTCAACTTCTGCAAGTGCTGTACGAGGCGGGTCATACAATGTTATCTTTCTTGATGAATTTGCATTCATTCCAAATCACATTGCTGATCAATTTTTTGCCTCTGTTTATCCTACTATTAGTTCTGGTCAAAGTACTAAAGTAATAATTGTATCTACACCACGAGGTATGAATCACTTCTACCGACTGTGGCATGATGCTGAAAGAGGAAAGAATGAATATAAACCAACTGATGTTCACTGGTCTGAAGTGCCAGGTAGAGATGATGTGTGGAGAGAGCAAACTATTGCAAACACATCAGAAGCACAATTTAAGGTTGAGTTTGAGTGTGAGTTCTTAGGATCTGTTGATACATTAATTGCACCATCTAAATTAAGAACGATGGTATATGAAGAACCTTCGGAAAGAAATGCTGGATTAGATATATATGAATGCCCTATGATGGGTCATGATTATTTGATAACAGTTGACGTTGCTCGTGGTGTAGAGAAAGACTATTCAGCATTTGTTTTAATTGATATTACTACGTTTCCGCATAGAATTGTTGGTAAGTATAGAAATAATCAAATCAAACCAATGCTATTTCCAAGTGTAATATATGAGGTGGCAACAAAATATAACAAAGCATTCATATTATGTGAAGTAAATGACATTGGTGATCAAGTGGCATCAATCATTCATTATGATCTTGAATATGATAATCTGTTGATGGCATCAATGAGAGGAAGAGCAGGTCAAGTCATTGGTCAAGGATTCTCTGGTAAGAAGACTCAAATGGGAGTTAAGATGTCAAAGACTGTAAAAAAGGTAGGATCTCTTAACTTAAAAACACTAATTGAATCTGATAAGATTATATTCAAAGACTATGAAATTATATCCGAACTGACAACTTTCATACAAAAGAATAATTCATTCGAGGCAGAGGAGGGTGCGAATGATGACCTTGCTATGTGTTTAGTCATATATGCATGGTTAGTTCAGAATGATTACTTCAAAGAACTCACTGATCAGGATGTGAGGAAACGATTATATGAAGAGCAAAAAAATCAAATAGAACAGGATATGGCTCCATTTGGTTTTATGATTGATGGGTTAGATGATGATAGTTTCGTTGATGCGGAAGGTGATCGTTGGAACAAGGCTGATGAGTATGGAGACAGGTCTTTTATGTGGGAATATATGTAAAAGGTCAAATTAATAAATAATTTCTAGTTAAAACAGAATGGTACGGAGACAAAAGCATGGCGACTCCTCAATTATCTCCTGGCGTATTAGTCAGGGAGGTTGATCTTACAGTAGGAAGAGCAGATAATGTATTAGATAACATTGGTGCGATAGCAGGCCCATTTAGAATAGGCCCCATTGATGACCCTATACAAGTATCGACAGAAGAAGACTTAATAAACGTCTTTGGTAAACCACTTTCAACTGACGCACAGTATGAATATTGGCAAAGTGCATCATCATTCTTATCGTATGGTGGTGTTTTAAAAGTAGTAAGAACAGACAGCACAAACTTAAATACAGCAAACGCTGGTGTTGGTGTTGCCTCAGATACAACTTTAAAGATTAAGAATTACGACGATTATAATGCAAGTTATACTTCATCTGCTGATTATAATTGGGCAGCAAAAACTCCTGGTTCATGGGCAAATGGATTAAAGGTTTGTGTGATTGACGATGCTGCAGATCAAACAATCGGTATCACAACAACAAGTCTTTTAGATTACGGTTGTGTGGTTGGTAACGGTGTTACAGTCGCAGTAAGTGATGCAGTCATACCTGGTGCAGGAACAACATCAACATTTACTGGATATTTAAAAGGAATTATTACTGGTGTTTCTACAGATGCAACTGGAGCTGCTGGTGGTTCAACATTCGATGTTAAACTTACTCACCGTGTAACAGGTGCTGGTGGAACTGCTTCTTATGCTGAAACTAAGATAGATTATTCAGAGGGAACAAGATTTGGATCAATCAAAGCATCCGACACATTGTTCTTTGTTAATAACACTGGTATCAACACTGGTGAACCAAATGCAGCAAACACTGCAGTTTCTGCAAGTGTAGTATCAGTTTCTGACTGGTATAATTCACAGACTTTAGATTTAGACAATGCAACTATATTCTGGAAATCATTAGCACCAAAACCAACAACGAGTGTATACTCATCAGAAAGAGATGGTGAAGGTGATGGAATTCATGTCGCTGTTGTTGATGACTTCGGAGTAGTAACAGGTATTAAAGGTAATGTTCTTGAGAAACATTTAAGTCTCTCAAAAGCAGTTGATGCAGTTTCATCTGTAAATTCACCTCAGAAAACATACTATAAGAATTACATTGCAGACTTCTCTGAAAATGTATATGCAGGATTCAATCCATCTAACGCATTAGATACTTATCATTTAACCACACCATTAGCAACTGGATTTGGAACTGACTTTGTTCCATTCACAACTGCTCAAGGATTATGGGGAAATAATGCACAAGGAACAACATTCTCTGCTATCGGTAATATAACATACACACTTGGTGGTGGTGAAGATTATCAAGCAGGAATTCCAGCACTCGGTGGTAACGGTGGTATGAGAGCAACATTAGGTGATCTAATGACATCTTATGACTTGTTCGCTAATAAAGATGATGAAGAAGTAGATTACTTAATCATGGGGCCAGGTTGCAGTTCTAAAGATCAATCTCAAACAAAAGCAAATAAATTAATTGCTATTGCGAATGAGAGAAAGGATTGTATGGCAACTATCGGGCCACACAGAGCAGACATAGTAAACGTTACAAACACAACAACTCAAACATCTAACTTGATTGAGTTCTTTAGCCCACTAACAAGTTCTTCTTATGCAGTATTTGATAGTGGATACAAATACATGTATGACAGATTCAACAATGAATTCCAATTTGTTCCAACAAATGGAGATATTGCTGGATTAATGTGTAGAACAAATCTTGTTGCTTATCCTTGGTTCTCACCAGCAGGGCAACAAAGAGGTTTGATCAATAATGCTATCAAACTAGCATACAATCCAACTAAAGATCAAAGAGATCAACTATATCCTCAGAGAATTAACTCTGTTATCACCAAACCTGGTGTAGGAACATTACTCTTTGGTGATAAAACTGCACTTGCATTTGCATCTGCATTCGATAGAATCAATGTTCGTCGTTTATTCTTAACAGTTGAGCAAGCTCTTGAGAGTGCTGCTGAAGCACAACTCTTTGAGTTAAATGATGAATTAACAAGAGCAAACTTCAGAAACATCGTTGAACCATATTTGAGAGATGTCGAAGCAAAACGAGGTATCTACGGATTCTTGGTTGTTTGCGACACCACAAATAACACTCCTGATGTTATTGATAATAATGAGTTCAGAGCTGATATCTTCTTGAAACCTGCGAAGTCAATCAACTACGTTACTCTAACGTTTGTTGCAACCAGAACAGGAATCAGTTTTGAAGAAGTCGCTGGCCGCGTTTAACTTTATAAATACAATCATCGGAGGAAACTAAACCAATGGCCCAAACAAGAGACAATAGAACAATCTCACAATTTAAATCCAGATTACTGGGTGGCGGTGCTAGACCGAATTTATTTGAAGTTGAACTAACAAACTTACCAGCGAGTGTAACATTCCCTTGGCAAGCAGAGCGATTTGGATTTTTGTGCAAAGCAGCACAGATGCCAGCACAAACCATCGCTAACATAGACGTTCCATTTAGAGGTCGTATTTTTAAAGTTGCTGGTGATAGAACAATTGAAAACTGGACTATTACGGTAATCAACGATGAAGACTTCTTATTCAGAAATGCATTTGAAGAGTGGACACAACAGATCGCAGCATTAGATGATAACATGGGTTCAACAAACCCATCATCTTATATGGTGAATGCTAAAGTATTCCAACTTGGTAGAGGATCACAAGTAGCAAGCACTAATAACAGTGGAGATGCAAACGTAGTTCTTAAGGAATATGAGTTTATCGATATATTCCCAATTTCAGTTGGAAGTATTGATGTATCTTACGATTCAAGTGATACAATAGAAGAATATACAGTTGAATTTGCAGTTCAGTCTATCAGAGTTACAGGTGCTGGCCAAGCAGGTTAATTTAAGTTGACTAAATAGTAAAAAGAAACTATAATTCATATAGAGTAACTCTATTATGGCTAAATTATTTGGATTCTCGATAGAGGATTCCGAACCACTATCTCCTACTGCGGTCTCACCTGTTCCTCCAAATAACGAGGATGGGTCTGACCACTATATGAGTAGTGGTTTTTTTGGTTCTTATGTAGACATCGAAGGAATCTACAGAACTGAATATGACCTGATAAAAAGATATCGTGAAATGGCACTTCAACCAGAAGCTGATAGTGCTATTGAAGATATTGTTAATGAGGCAATCGTATCTGATACAAACGATGTTCCTGTTCAAATTAATTTAGATAATTTGAATGCAAGCGATGGTATTAAAACAAAAGTTAGACAAGAATTTAAACATATTGTTGATCTATTAGATTTTGATAAAAAAGCACATGAAATTTATAGAAACTGGTATGTAGATGGAAGGATATATTATCACAAAATAATTGATTTAAAAAAACCAGAAGAAGGTATTCAAGAGTTACGTTATATTGATGCATTAAAAATGCGTTATGTTCGTCAACAAAAAAGTAAAAAGAATAATGGTATTAAGATAAACACTGGTAACTCACCAGATCCAATGGATTATAAGTTTCCAGAAATAGAAGAATATTTTATTTACAATGCTAGTGGTAAATATCCAACAGGAAATATAAATGCAACTGGTGCTAGTCAAGGAATGAAAATTGCGAGAGATGCAATTACATATTGCACTTCTGGATTAGTGGATAGAAATAAAGGAAATACACTTTCATATCTTCATAAAGCAATTAAGTCTATCAATCAACTTCGTATGATTGAAGATAGTTTGGTGATTTACAGACTTTCAAGAGCTCCTGAGAGAAGAATCTTCTATATAGATGTAGGTAATTTACCTAAAGTAAAGGCAGAGCAATATCTCAGAGATGTGATGATGCGATATCGGAACAAACTTGTTTACGACGCTAACACAGGAGAGATCCGCGATGACAAGAAGTACATGGCAATGCTTGAAGATTTCTGGCTCCCTAGAAGGGAAGGTGGCCGTGGAACTGAAATTTCTACTTTGCCTGGAGGTCAAAACCTTGGTGAAATCACGGATATTGAGTACTTCAAAAAGAAATTATATAGGTCGCTCAACGTACCGCCTTCCAGAATGGATGGAGAGGGAGGATTCAACTTGGGAAGATCCTCAGAAATATTAAGAGACGAGTTAAAATTTACAAAATTCGTAGGTAGACTAAGACATAGATTCTCTAGAATGTTTGACGATATGCTGAAGACTCAGCTTATATTGAAGAACATTATCACCCCAGAAGACTGGGAAATAATGAGTGAACACATACAATATGACTTTTTATATGATAATCACTTCTCAGAATTAAAAGAAGTTGAATTGTTTAATGAGAGAATTACAGTTGCTGCAGCTGCTGAACCATATGTTGGAAGATACTATTCTCAGGATTATGTAAGACGTAAGATACTTCGTCAAACAGATATGGAGATATTAGAACAAGATGAATTGATGAAAAAAGAAATTGCAGATGGTGTGATTCCAGATCCAAATGCACCAGTTGATCCACAAACAGGGCAACCAGTTGGTGGTGAAGATCTAGGAGCTCCAGTCATGGAACCTGAGATAGATGGGTCTGCTACTGAAGCACCAGAACTACCTAAAGGTGGTGAAATATAATCTGCACTACCTGTAGTGTATAAATACTATACGAGTAAATTAAAATCATGGATGAATTAATGGATGCGATGGCAACTGACGAGTCACCATCATCAATCAGCGATAAGATCAAAGAGATTCTATTTAACAAATCAGCAGAAAGAATAGATGCTTTCAAAACTGATGTTGCAAATGGAGTATTTGGTGATGTCGATCTTGAAGATGAAGAATTAGATGATGAGATTGTTGATGAAGTTGAAGATGAAGTAGAGGCTGAGGATGAAACCGAAGTTGAAGCTGAATTAGAAGATCAACAATAAATTATAAATAAAAGTTAAATGAAACTATTAGCATAATGGCATATAGAACCGTTGGAGCAGGGCAATCGATTGCGTTAACAGGAACAGCAACGACATCTACTGCTTTTAAAGTACAATCAAATGTTTTAAGAATAGTAGCTTCGGGTGCTGATGCCTATGTTGCAATAGGAACTGATCCAGTGGCAACCACTACTGATTTTCTCGTTCCATCTAGTGAACCAGAATCTCTAGCGATGTTAAAAATGTCGCAAAGAGTTGTCAGTATTACTAAAGGATCAACAACAACTCTTGCAGCTCCTGAAGGAACTCAAATGCCTTTTAATATAGGTGATCGAGTTACTTTAGATTTCGAGGGTGATGCTACAAACGATTCTAACTATACTACTCTAATTAACGACACAAAAGTTGTTGGTAAAAGTAGAAGTGCTGGAGTCGGTGGTGACTTTTCAGAAAAAGTTACTGTTGAGGCAAACACTGCTGGTGTTTCTACCGCATTTACTCCAACAGGAAATGCTACATTATTCATGTCTAACAAGGTGTCAGTAATTTCACCAAATCCAACTGCAGCGTCAGTTGTTTACATTCAACAAGTTCAAACTACAGGTAGTGCGTAATGAAACTAATTAGAGAGGAAATCGAATCTGTTGAATTTCTTGTTGAACAAAAGAACGGCAAGAAATCAATGTATATCGAAGGTGTTTTCTTACAAGGAAATATCAAAAATCGTAACGGCAGAATGTATCCTATGGAGACTCTTCGTAGAGAAGTTGGTCGTTATAGTGAGAATCATATTCAATCAGGAAGAGCACTTGGCGAACTTGGTCATCCAGAAGGCCCAACTGTAAACCTTGATAGAGTATCTCATAAGATCGTTTCTTTGAAAGAAAGCGGATCTAATTTTATTGGTAAGGCTAAAATCCTTAATACACCAATGGGTAAAATTGCATCTTCATTAATTGAAGAAGGTGTAAAACTTGGCGTATCTTCTCGTGGTGTTGGTTCACTCCAACAGACTAAAGAAGGTTTTGCTGTAGTAGGTGAAGATTTCATGTTAGCAACTGCTGCTGATATCGTTGCCGATCCTTCAGCTCCTGACGCATTTGTATCGGGAATTATGGAAGGAAAAGAGTGGGTATGGGATGGTGGTATACTTCGTGAGAAGTTTGCAACTAAAACTTACAAACAAATTAACACTCTAGTAGATCAGAAAAAATTAGATGAACAGAAATTAAATCTGTTTAGTGATTTTCTGTCTAATTTATAACTTTTCTAAATAAATTATAGTTATTCCCTTAATAAATAAAAAAGTCGGAGAAATTAAAAGCAATGGCTAAGAAACAATTACAAGAAATGGATGCAGCGTCTTCAACAAAACAGTCTAAGACTGCCGTGAATGCCAACGCAAAACCAGCAATGCCGATGGATACATCAGTAGCGGGTAGCGTTGAGGATCTCGGAGGCCCTACACCATATAACTACAAGACTGATGATGATTCAGCAAAGTTAAAAACACCTGGTGCTTCACTAAAGCAAGTTAAGGATGTTGTTAACAAAGGTGCAAAACCTGCTGATCCAATGCCAGGCGGTATGAAGGAAGATGAGGAAATCACCGATGAGGTTATTGAGGAGGAAGAGGTAACTACAGATGAAGTAGTTGCTGAAGAAGAAACTACTGAGGAAGTAGAAGTTGACATCGAGGAAGATGTTAATGCACTCTTTGGAGGAGAAGACCTTTCTGAAGAGTTTAAAGAAAAGGCAAAGCTTGTTTTCGAGACAGCTCTAAACACTAAAGTTTCCGAAGTCAAGGAAGCATTAGAAGCAAAATACCAAGAAACACTTGAAGAAAGAATCGCTGAAGAAAAAGCATCTCTTTCTGAGAGAGTTGATAACTATCTTGAGTATGTTGCAGATGAGTGGTTCAACGAAAATGCTCTTGCAATTGAGCAAGGGTTAAAAACAGATATGACCGAATCCTTCTTAAGTGGGATGAAGTCACTCTTTGAAGAACATTATGTAACAATCCCTGATGACAAATATGATGTGCTGGAAAGCATGGTAGAAAAACTAGATGACATGGAGACCAAGCTCAATGAGCAGATTGAGAAGAACGTTAGTTTAAACAGTAGACTCGGTGAGTCTGTTGCTAATGGTATTCTTGAATCAGTTTCTGAAGGATTAGCATCCACTCAGAAAGAAAAGCTCGCTTCACTTTCCGAAAGTGTAGAGTTTGAAAGTGAAGAATCTTATCGTGAGAAGTTGGAGACACTTAGAGAGTCATATTTCTCTTCTAAAGCAAAGTCACCAGCTGCTAAATCTGATACAATTTCAGAAGGAGTAGATCATGCAGAAGGTGCAGGTTCACCTACTGGTTCAATGTCTGCTTATCTGAAGACATTATCAGCATTTAAGCAATCCTGATTTCGATATTAAACAAACGTAAACACTAATTTTTTAAGCAAATGTTCCAATCAGAACAACTGCAGGAAAAGTGGAAGCCGCTATTAGAGTATGATGGTCTTGATCCAATCAAGGATAATCATAGAAAAGCAGTTACTGCTGTCTTGCTAGAAAACCAAGAAAAATTTTTAAGAGAAGAGCAAGCATTTAACTCAGGTATCAACCTGATGGAAGCTCCTCCAACCAACAGTGCGAACGCTGCTGGTGCTGGCGGTGGATTCGGTGGTAGTGCAACTGCTACTGGCCCAGTTGCTGGTTTCGACCCAGTTCTTATCTCATTGATCAGAAGATCTATGCCTAACTTGGTGGCATATGACCTTGCTGGTGTTCAACCAATGAGTGGCCCAACAGGTCTTATCTTTGCGATGAGATCCAGATACACTTCACAGAGTGGAACAGAGACATTCTACGATGAAGTAGATACAACATTCTCTGGAAACGATGCAAACAGTGACGAGACAGCAGGATTTACAGACGTAGCTGCTGGTTTCGGTTCTGCATCACAACAAGGATCAAACCCTGCGATTCTTAACCCAGTTGGAACTGCTGCTACACCTGGCTACAACGTTGGTCAAGGTATGGTTACAGGTGACGCTGAGAACCTACAAGGAACAGGTAACGATGCCTTCAATCAGATGGCATTCTCAATCGAGAAAGTTACAGTTACTGCTAAGTCTCGTGCGTTAAAAGCTGAGTACAGTTTAGAACTTGCTCAAGACCTCAAGGCGATCCACGGATTAAACGCAGAAGCAGAACTTGCAAACATCCTTTCAACTGAGATACTTGCTGAGATTAACAGAGAAGTTATCAGATCAATCTATAAGGTTGCAGAGCAAGGTGCTGTTCAAAATACAGCAACTGCTGGTGTGTTTGACCTAGACATCGACTCAAACGGAAGATGGTCTGTTGAGAAGTTCAAAGGTCTATTATTCCAGATCGAAAGAGACGCTAACGCGATTGCACAAAGAACTCGTCGCGGAAAGGGTAACATCATCATGTGTTCAGCAGACGTTGCTTCTGCATTAACCATGGCTGGTGTTCTTGATTATACTCCTGCATTAAATGCAAACTTAAATGTAGATGACACAGGTAACACATTTGCTGGTGTTCTACAAGGTAAGTATAGAGTATACATCGACCCATATGCTGCTAACTTAACAAGTGCTAACGCTGCACCTTCAGGTGGTAATCAGTATTACGTTGTTGGTTACAAAGGAACATCTCCTTATGACGCAGGAATATTCTACTGCCCTTACGTTCCACTACAGATGGTTCGTGCTGTGGGAGAGAACTCCTTCCAGCCAAAAATTGGATTTAAGACAAGATACGGTCTTGTTGCAAACCCATTTGCTGAAGGAACCACACAGGGATCTGGTGGATTACTTGCTAACCAGAACAGATACTACAGAAGAGTGGCTGTTAAAAACCTTATGTAAGCGAGATGCTTATATATTCCAAAGAGACCCATTGCGGGTCTCTTTTTTTTATGCTAAAATAGTTGAATGAAGAAAATTACTGTAGTTGGTGGTGGTAACGCAGGGTGTTTTACAGCACTTTATTGTGCATGGATGGATAAACAAAAAGATTTTGAAGTTGAATTAATATATGATCCTGAGATACCTCCAGAAAGAGTTGGTCAAGCAACAATACTAGAAGCATCTGCATTGTTATGGGCCACCACTGGATTTAATTGGTATGATAATAAGATTCATGCCACAATGAAGAGTGGTATTTTATATGAGAACTGGGGTAAAACTGATAAATTATTTCACCCATTCCCTGCAGATAGTATGGCGATACATTATTGCCCATGGGAAATGCAAGCAAGTATATTAACATCAGGTAGGTTTAAGACAACATATAAAAATTTACCAGAATTAGATAATATTGATAGTGATTATATCTTTGATTGTAGTGGTAAACCAGATAATTATGATAATTATGAAGAGTTAGTCAATCCAATTAATGCTTGTATATTGGCAGAACCTAATTGGAGAACTGCAAAAAATCCTTGGAGTAGACACGTTGCAACTCCTGATGGATGGTGTTTTGTAATACCGACAAGAAAAAAGTCGCCATCATTTAAGTATTGTGTGGGTTATTGTTACAATTCAGATATAACATCACAAGAAGAAGCAGAAGAAAACTTCTTGAATATGTTTGATGTGTCAGTAACAAAACATGTTCAATTTAAAAATTATGTTGCTAAAGAACCTGTGATAGACAATAGAATATTTTTAAATGGTAATAGATTATTCTTTCTTGAACCGTTAGAATCATCATCAACACAAACATATATTGAAATGGCAAGAGCAGTATTTGATTACTACTTACAAGGTAAAGTTAGTTCCGTGCATGTCAAAGAAGATATAACCGAATATATAAAAAAACTTCAAAACTTTGTTTTATGGCACTATCAATTTGGATCAAAGTATGATACACCATTTTGGGAATATGCAAAAACACTATCATTTGAGGATGAAACCTTTGATAAATTTCTAGGATATAGTAGAATATCTGATTGTATTCCTGTTACTTATGGTGGAACAACTCAAAATAAATTATATGGTCAATGGCCTGCATACTCATTCAAAAATTGGGATGAGGGAATGTCACTAAATACATAAGGAGACCTGTATGAACTAATGGCAGAAACAAGAGGGCCGACACAGATACAAAATAGAAACTTTTTAGCACCTGTAGGTTTTAAGTTTAATCTACAGAGATCACCAGGTGTTGCATATTTTTGTAATCAGGCAAACATACCTGATTTAAGTCTAGGTGTAGCGGTGCAAACAAATTATCTAAGAGATATACCTACACCAGGTGACAAAATAGAGTTTGGAGATTTGACACTAAGATTCTTAGTTGATGAAGATCTTACAAACTATATGGAAATACAAAAGTGGATTCGTGGATTGGGTTTTCCAGAAAGTATACAAGACTTTAATAAGTTTGAAAAGGAAGGTCAAAACAACCTACCTAAAAGATATGCACAATTTGGAGATCAAATATATTCAGACGGAACACTACAGATATTAAGTAGCAACCTAGTTGCTAAGTTCAATGTTAATTTTACAGAATTATTTCCAGTCAGTTTGACAACTTTAGAGTTCGATGCAACTGACACCGACATAGAATACTTTACAGCAGACGTAACTTTCAAGTATACTATGTATGATATAACTGACATTTCTAACAATCCTTTATGAGTATAACTCTTGAATCACTTCAAGAGATGTGGGTAAAAGACGCAGAAATTGATAGAGATAATCTACATGATGAATCTTTAAATATCCCATCTCTACATGCAAAATACTTTGAATTATATAATACCATTTTTCTACTAAGAAAGAAGGCAGAACAACAAAGAAAAAACATTCGTCATGAACGATATGAGTATTTTAGTGGCAAGTCAGATCCTAGTGTATACATAGAAAATCCATTTCCAAAGAAAATACGAGACAAAGATACCATGCAAAAGTATCTCGATGCGGATGAGAAATTGTCAAATGTGTCTCTAAAGATTGACTACTATGATACAATGTTGGTATACTTGGAAAGCATTCTCAAGGTGATACAAAATAGAACGTATCAAATTAAGAATGCCATTGAATTTATGAGATTTAATTCGGGATTAGGTTAATGCTTAATATTTTTGGCGAAGAGGAATTTAGACCAATTACAAAATATGGAATTGAAATTCCTGATTATTTTGTTTCTAAAGATGGAAGAATTCTTAGCACTAGAACCTCTAAAAGTAAAATATTGAATCCAAAATATGAGACTATTGAAAGTGGAGGATATATAACTCCTCATGTTGTTGGTTTACGAGTTGATAGAAATAAAACTCCAGAATTGTTTGAAGATTATGATTATACTTTATCTCAGTCACAACAAAAAGTAGCAACTGATCCTAATTCCAAATACTACAAAAGATTAACTGTAAATCCAGATATAGCTAGTGTTCAATTAAAATACCATAGAGCAGTAATGGAGGCATGGAAACCTATTGATGAAAATCCTCCTATTCCAAAAGAAGATTGGAATAAATGCCCAGAGTCAGCAAAGCAATTTATAAGAGACGCTGCCATCATAGATCATATTGATAGTGATACTATGAATAATCATGTGGATAATTTACAGTGGACTACACCTAAAGATAACGAACCAAACAGAAAAAAATATAAGGTTGACAAGGGCTAATAAATACATATAGATTCATGCATCTATGTGATTGATACATCAGCGAATGTTATTATTTCCAAGGCGAATGAAGTATTTCTTAGAGTAAATGCAGAACCTCATATCGAGTATGAGTTAAGAGATCACTTCACATTCCAAGTTGAGGGTGCAAAGTTCATGCCTCAATATCGGAATCGTAACTGGAATGGTGAAATACATTTATTTGATCTTAGATCAAAAAGAATTTATGTTGGGTTGTTAGATAGAATTGTAGCGTTTTGTAAGAAACACGATTATAGTTATAAGTTTGTAGAAAATGAATACTATGGAATACCTTATGAAGAAAATGAAGGTATATCATATGAAGGTGTCAAGGATTACATGAGTGCCATATGCTCTCACTCCCCAAGGAAATACCAAGTTGAGGGAGTATATGATGCTCTAAAACATAATAGAAAGCTATTGATATCACCCACTGCTTCAGGTAAATCCTTGATGATTTACTCTCTTGTAAGATATTACATTGATAAAGGCCAAAAAATACTTCTAATTGTTCCAACGACATCTCTCGTAGAGCAGATGTATAAAGATTTTGAGGATTATGGTTGGGATTCTGAGTCATATTGTCACCGTATATATTCTGGAAGAGAGAAAACTAATGAGTTTCCTGTAACAATTACCACATGGCAGTCTGTATACAAACTAGAAAAATCATTTTTTGAAGACTACAATGTAGTTATAGGAGATGAAGCTCACCTGTTTAAGAGTAAGTCATTAATATCTATAATGACAAAATTACATCATGCGAAGTATAGATTTGGATTCACTGGAACTTTAGACGGCACACAGACGCATAAATGGGTCTTAGAAGGTCTATTTGGCCCTTCATACAAAGTTACAAAAACAGATGAATTGATGAGACAAGGGCATCTTTCTCAGTTAGATATTCAATGTCTTGTTCTTAAACATCCACCACAAAAGTTTGAAACCTATGAGGATGAGTTACAGTATTTAATCACACATTCACAAAGAAATAACTTTATTAAGAACTTGACTCTCGATTTGAAAGGTAATACGCTAGTATTGTATAGTAGAGTACAAACTCATGGTGCAGTGATATATGACTTAATAAATAATGATAAGAAAGGAAATCGTAAGGTATTCTTTGTTCACGGTGGAGTTGATGCTGAAGAAAGAGAACTCATTCGTGAAATCACTGAAAGAGAAATTGACGCAATTATTATAGCATCCTATGGAACGTTTTCAACTGGAATCAATATCAAAAACCTCCATAACATTGTTTTTGCCTCTCCTTCAAAGTCTAGGGTTAGAAATCTCCAGAGCATTGGAAGAGTACTCAGAAAGGGAACTAACAAAACCAAAGCTATTCTATACGACATCTCTGATGACTGCTCTCATAAGGCAAGAAAAAATTACACATTAAATCATCTTATTGAAAGAATCAAAGTATACAATGAAGAGAATTTTAATTATGACATCATTACAATTCAATTAAAGGAGTAAGATGGAAGACGATTTTTACGCAACAATTAAATTCAAAAACGGTGAAGAGATATTTGCTAAAGTAGCAGTATCTGAAGAAGAAGATCGCACGATGCTCGTTTTATCTAATCCTGTAATGGCAACAGAGGTAAAGGCAAAAGGTGGTTTAGTGGGTTATAAAGTAGAACCATGGTTAAAAACCAGTAGAGAAGATCTGTTTATCATTGATAAAGCAGACATATTAACCATATCAGAATCAAATGATGTTCATATGATCTCTATGTTTCAACAATTTGTTGAAGACTCAGATAAAATGAAGAAGGGAGAACCCAAATTAAGTAGAAAAATGGGTTATATATCTAACGTAAGAGATGCTAAAGATATTCTAGAGAAACTTTATAAATCAAATAATAATAATAAAAAGAGCTAATATATTTCCTTTGAACCTCCACAAAGGTTATTGTAACTGATTTAGCATAACTTGTCAACTGTCTGTAAAAGTGTTATACTATCTACATAATAGTGATAAAGACTTATGATCAGAACAGGCACTATGGCAAAACGAAAGAGGTCGGAACACTATGTCAACAATAAGGAATTTTTGGCTGCCTTAATCAGATATAGAGAGGATGTTGAGATTGCTAAATTGCAGGATAAAACTAAACCTGTTATCCCTCGATATATTGGAGACTGTTTCTTAAAAATTGCCAATCACCTATCATTCAAACCAAACTTTGTAAACTATATGTTTAAGGAGGATATGATCTCAGATGGAATCGAAAATTGCGTTCAATACATACATAATTTTAATCCTGAGAAATCCAAGAATCCTTTTGCTTACTTTACGCAGATTATACATTATGCATTTCTCCGCAGAATACAAAGAGAGAAAAGACAACTTGAAATTAAAAATAAAATCTTAGAGAGATCTGGATATGACGAAGTTTTCTACGGAGATGACGGTGGAGAGGCTTCTGATTATAATCAAATTAAGGATGCGGTTCATTCTAAACTAAGATATTAATGAAGATAGCAATTATTACAGATCAGCATTTTGGGTGTCGTAAAAACTCAAAGCATTTTCATGATTATTTTTTGAAATTTTATAATGATACATTTTTCCCTACCCTAGAGAAAGAAGGTATCACAACCATAGTTGATATGGGAGACACCTTTGATAGTCGTAAGGGAGTTGATTTCTCATCTCTTGCTTGGGCAAAGGATAATTACTATGATCGTTTGCAGAAAATGGGTTGTGAGATTCATACCATAGTTGGCAATCATACCGCATACTATAAGAATACAAATGATGTAAACGCAGTGGATTTACTGTTGCGTGAGTATGATAATGTCAAGATATATTCTGAAGCAACTGATATTAAGATAGATAATCTAAACATCTTACTTATTCCTTGGATTAATTCTGAGAATGAGAAGATGACATTGCAAGCAATTGATAAATCAAAATCTAAAGTTGCAATGGGCCATCTTGAATGTAAAGGATTTAGAATTCATCGTGGTTTTGTTATGGAACAGGGAACTGATGTTAAGACCTTTGATAAGTTTGATAGAGTTTATTCTGGTCACTATCACACAAGATCTGATGATGGTAAAATATATTACTTAGGTAATCCATATGAGATGTATTGGAATGATATATCAGATACTCGTGGATTTCATATCTTTGATACAGATACAATAGAACATACTCCTATTGATAATCCTCATCAAATGTTCTATAATATTTACTATGAGGATACTAATCATCAAACATTTGACACACGAAGATATGATGATAAGATAGTAAAGCTTATCGTAAGAAAGAAAACCGATCAAACAAAGTTTGAAAGATTCGTAGATAAGTTGTATAATTCTAATGTATACGAACTTAAAATAGTTGAAAACTTTCAACTCATTGACAACGAGAATTTTGAGGCATTTGAATCAGAAAATACTCTTTCTATCTTAAACAGATATGTTGAAGAGTCTGAAATAGATCTTGAAAAATCTAGAATCCAGACTATGATATCAGATGTTTATCAAGAAGCTTGTGAGTTAGTGTAATGTTTATTCTAACAGTAGATGGCAAAGAAAAAGATGGAGCATACTCTGTTCAAAATGAAGAAGGAGATCATGTTCTTTATCTCTTTGAACAAAAAGACGATGCAAGTCGTTATGCTATGTTGTTAGAAGAGGAATCTTTTCCTGATATGCACGTTATGGAGGTTGATCCTGACATGATGATGTCAGTATGTGAAACACATGGATACGAATACACTGTCATAACTCCAAATGACATCGTAATCCCACCAAATACATCTAAACCTAATGATTTTATTTGAAAAGATACGTTGGAAAAACTTTCTAAGTACAGGTAATCAATATATCGAATTAGATTTCCAAGAGAAGTCAACAGTTTTGATATCTGGTAATAATGGTGCAGGTAAGAGTACAGTATTAGATGCTCTTACTTTTGTATTGTTTTCTAAGCCTTATCGTAAAATCAATAGATCACAACTACTCAACTCTACTAATGAGAAAGATTGTAGGGTGGAAGTAGAGTTTTCTATAGGTAGTACGGATTGGAAAATTATAAGAGGGATTAAACCAAATATATTTGAGATATGGAGAAATGATAAATTGTTAGATCAAAGATCATCTGTTAATGACCAACAAAAATGGTTAGAACAGAATGTTGTAAAGATGAATTACAAATCTTTCACTCAGATTGTGATATTAGGTAGTAGTACATTTATACCATTTATGCAGTTGTCTGGGCCTAATCGTAGAGATGTGATAGAGGATCTTCTTGATATTCGTATCTTTACTGCTATGAATAATATTATTAGAGATAAGATTAAAATAGTGAGAGATGATGTTAAAACACTTACATTAAAAAAGGAATCATTAAATGATAAAGTTGCAATGCAAGAGAACTTTATCAAAGAATTAGAGACTAATAGTAAAGAAAGAATAGAAAAGAAAAGAAAGAAAATGGATGCTTTGGGAGATGATATCTGTGTATACATTATGGAGAATGAACGTTCGGATGACCTAGTTTTTGGTCTTACAGAGGATCAGGAGAAGTTGGGATATGGATCAGATACGTTAGCGAAACTTAACAATTATAAAGGTCAAATATCCAATAAAGTAGCAACCATTACCAAGGAACATAAGTTCTTTACTGATAATGTAACATGCCCTACATGTACCCAATCTATAGAGGAATCATTTCGCTTAAATAAAATTAAAGACGTTCAATTAAAAGCAAAAGAGTTGCAGTCTGGTTATCAAGAACTAGAACAAACAATAAAAAAAGAACAAGAAAGGGAACGTCAATTTACCAAACTATCAAAGGAGATTACTAAACTTACGCATGGCATTTCTAAAAACAATACTCTTATCTCAAACTGTCAACGACAGCAACGAGATTTGGAAAGTGAAA
>Ga0208749_1000093_pt1 | contig 20969 bp, 22 predicted proteins | sample Knorr_S15_td_DCM_FD_185601 | JGI IMG/M metagenome (GOLD analysis project Ga0208749, IMG submission 185601) | Marine microbial communities from Southern Atlantic Ocean transect - Knorr_S15_td_DCM_ad_63m_LV_B (SPAdes) (version 2) | ecosystem: Environmental > Aquatic > Marine > Oceanic | place... | reverse complement strand
AAGAAAATTTCTGGCTAATGAAAAGCGAGCCTGAAGCTTACAGTATAGACACTTTAAAAAATGATGGAGTTACCTTATGGGATGGGATTAGAAACTATCAAGCTCGTAATTTCATGAGGAAGATGAATAAAGGAGATAAAGTATTTTTCTATCATTCAAACTGCAAACCACCTGGAATAGTAGGCCTAATGGAAATAATTGATTTAAATATTGTTGATCCTACGCAATTTGACAAAGCCTCAAAGTATTTTGACCCTAAATCAAAACCTGATCATCCAAGATGGGATTGCGTGAAAGTAAAATATATTTTCAAATCAAATAAAATTTTAAGTTTACCTGAATTAAAAATTTTATTTAATGAGGATGAGTTATTGGTTGTTAAGAAAGGCAATCGCCTTTCTATTTTACCTATCAAAAATAATATAGCTAAAATCCTATTAGAAAAGATGAAATGAATTTGTTTAATTCTCAAATTTTATTGAAAACATATTCCCAATATAAAGTCTTGTAAGATCCCTATTTTGAAAACCTTTCTGCATCAGAAATCCTGCAATAGCCGCTTGTAATATTCTATATTGATCCCAATTGGGATGTTCCTCAACGAATTCATTCATGGCTTGTTGAAGATTCTCGTGAAGTTCACATTTGAAACTAATTATTTCATCTTTCTTACTTGCAGACCTAGGATTTAAATCACAATTTAACTTTTGCATCTTAAAAAAAGTAAGCGAATTTATTTAGACAATATCCAGTTTTCTTTAAAAACGCGAAATCTTCAAAAATAACTATTACAAAACAGTCTCAGATATTAGAATAACGAGAATCGAGTAAAGGTAAGGCTTCTTAAAGAAATTAATTTGAGTTGTATAAATCTTACAAATATATTAAAAATTGTATATAAATAAAAGTTTTCCACATCGTATAGTTCTTTAGATCATTATCAAAAAATTACTGTGGAAAAGATGTTAAAAACAAATTTTTAAGCGGGGATTGTTTTAAAAAAATTTTCGATTTTATTAATTTTTTAATCCATTGATTCCCACATTTTTTTTATTTCATAAAATAAATTTTGCGCTATTGGTATAGGCCAATACATTTCAAAAGATCGAGTATGTTCTTGACTTTCAAAAATTAACCTTAAATCCCATGCATTCTTTTTCCCTTCCAATTCAATATACCAAGGTAATTGTTCTATCTCTAAAGAAATTAACTCTTCATCCATCAATTGATTTGTAAGCTCCAATAATTGTTCATTGAGTCTTATAAGTAAAAGGTATAGTAAATAAAATTCACTTTTTTGTAACTCAATAGCCCAATTATTTGCACCAATCAAAAAACAATATTTCCCTTTTTTAAAATCTTTACTTAATCTCCAATTCTTTTCCTCTCTTAACAAAATTATCCAGGAAGTAAATCTGGCTGGTCTTGTTCATCACTGAGTTCAATAATGGATCTTTGAACTGGTTTAATAGAAGTTTCCTCCAATAAACCATCAAAATCATCAAAGCGTCTTTGTTTAGCTCTGAAAGCAATTCTTACTGTAGTTAAATATCTATTAGTCGATTTTCTTATTAAACTCTCACCTCTCTTAGCAAGATCATTAGCATCAATCACAGAATTATTTGATATGTTCATAAAAACTTTTTTTTTAATTATACAATAAAGTTTACAAGTTATTTGATCCTTTCAAACCATAAAATCACAAAACTAACTTAATTGTTTAATAACAAAGTAAATATGGAAAATATTTTATCAGGAACACTTGCTATTGATTTAGGAAATACTAATACTGTTATTGCTTTCCAAGAAGAAAAAAAAGTAAATTCAATTCTAATAGAAATACCCCATATCACTTCTAAACCAGGAGTTATCCCAACAGTAGTATGGTTCGAAGAAGGATCAGAAATAACAAAAATCGGCGAAAGTGCCTTAAAAATGAAAAACAAAGTTAATTCAGATTTATTCTTTCATTCAAATTTCAAAAGATTAATTGGAAATCCTTTTGAAAAGAATAACCATAAAATTTTAAGTCCTACTGAATCTGGTGCAAAATTTTTTGAGGTTTTATGGAAAAACATTCCTGAAGAGTATGACATCAAAAGGCTTGTTTTAACAGCTCCAATAGATACATACAAAGGTTACCGGGAATGGTTACTAAGTCTTTGTGATGAATTAACCGTTGATGAAATAGCTCTAGTAGATGAGCCTACTGCAGCAAGTTTAGGAATTAATGTACCTTTTGGATCCAAACTTATGACTATCGATATTGGAGGGAGCACAATAGATATGAACATAATCCAAATAGAAGGTGGAGAGGGGAAGTCGGGACCAATAGCAGAACTTCTGAAGTTTCAAGGGAATGATGTTAGCTCAATTTCAAAACAAAAATTAAGATGTGCTGAAATAATAAGCAAAACAGGTTCAAAAATTGGTGGCAAAGATTTAGATCAATGGATTGTCAATTATTTTCTCCCTGCTAATCAAGATACTAGGAATTTGTTAATAGCAGAAGAAATAAAATGTAAACTCAGCTCTCCTGCAATCGAATATGAAAAAAAACACCGCGTAAATTTTTATATTGAAGAATATGAAAAAAAAGAATTTCTTCTAAGTAAAGAAATATTTGAAAGAATACTCTTAGAAAATAATCTACTTAATCATTTAAACTCCTTGCTTAAAGATCTATTAAATGAAGCAAGAGGAAAGTTTTGTAATGTAGATGATTTAAATTCCATTGTTTTAGTTGGGGGAGGAACACAGATTCCATTAATTAAAGAATGGCTAGCAAAAACAATTTCTGAAATCCAAATAAAGTCCCCTCCACCTATCGAATCAATAGCATTAGGTGCTTTGGCTATGACTCCCGGGGTTAACATTAAAGATATATTAAATAAGGGAATATCTATAAGGTTATTTAATAGAAGAGAAGAAAAACATTTCTGGCATCCTATTTTCTGCAGAGGGCAAACCTGGCCAACAGAGAATCCATTTAAATTAATACTTCAAGCTAGTAAAAATGGTCAAAACACATTTGAGATAATAATAGGTGAAACCAAACTGGAAAAAGAGTTTGATGTGATCTTTGAAAATGGTTTACCCAAATTAGCAAAAGTTCAAAGTGAAGAAGAAATTATTACATGGAATAAAAAGCCACTAAAAATAATCCTAGAAAATAACTGTCAACTTGGTGAGGACTGCTTAGAAATCTTCTTCAGAATCACTGAAAAAGGTGATTTTTATATCAAATGTTTTGATGTTGAAGAAAAGTTTTTAGGAGAATTTAAATTAGGAAATATTTTTTAAAATTAGACTACTCAAGGAAAACACCCTCTTCACCGTCAACATTTTCAAGACGCAAATTTATACTCTCATTTTTACTTGTTGGAACTTTCCTTCCACAAAAATCTGGCTGTATTGGCAACTCTCTATGACCTCTATCTACCATTACTAATAACATCACTCTTTTAGGTCTACCCCATGAATAAAGCGAATCCATTGCTGCTCTAATTGTTCTCCCGGTATAAATAACATCATCTATTAAAATAATTTCTTTTTTTTCAATAGGAATTGGGATATCAGTTGCTTTTATTAAACGAGTCGCGACCCTATTTTGATCATCTCTATAAAAAGTTGGATCTATTGTTCCTTTGCTGACTTTTATACCTATTTTAGAATAAATTTCTTTTTCTAAAACTTCCGCAAGATAAACCCCTCTGGTGGGAATACCAACCAAAAGAATATCATTTAAGTTTGTTACTTTTTCGATAATTTCAGAAGTTAAGCGTGAGAGTGTTTTACCAAGCTCAGTTTCATTAAGTATGACAATTCTTTTGTCTGCATTGGACATGATTTATTTAAAATAAAATTTGTTCAATATCTTTATAAATTAGCAAAAGCTAACTATAGTGAATATAAATTGTTAAAGAGTAGCTTTTAAAGCTAAATTTAATATTGGATCAGTTAGAAAGGGGATTTTGATCTAAATATGTCAAAGATTAGCAGCAAAAATATAAATAGATTAAGTGCCCCTGAAAGCCCAGTAGTACTTGCGATACTAGATGGCTGGGGATATAGAGAAGAAATATCAGATAATGCGATACAAACTGCCAATACTCCTATTATGGATTCATTATGGAATGCTTATCCTCATACGCTAATAAGTGCCAGTGGAGCTGATGTAGGGCTTCCAAATGGACAAATGGGTAATTCAGAAGTGGGGCACCTTACTATTGGATCTGGAAGAATCATTCAACAAGAATTGGTAAGAATTACAAATATTGTAAAAAATAATCAATTAAATCAAGTTAATGAGTTAAAAAAAATAGCTAATTCATTAAAGAAAAATAATTCAACTTTGCATATTACTGGATTGTGTTCCGATGGTGGCGTTCATAGTCATATTGATCATTTATTAGGATTAATAAAATGGGCATCTGAGATTGGCATACAAAAAGTTGCTATTCATATTATTACTGATGGTAGAGATACACCAGCAAAAAGTGCCTCAAAATATTTAAATCAAATAGAAGAATGCATAAAAAAATATAAAATAGGTGAAATAGTATCTATATGCGGTAGGTATTGGATAATGGATAGAAATCTTTTATGGGAGAGAACAGAAAGAGCATTTACAATGCTAACTGATCCCAACTTCAAAGTAAGCAATATTTCTCCACAAGATTACTTAAGTAAAAGTTATAACAATAAAATCACTGATGAATTTTTAGAACCCATAAGAATATCTAATAATTTTTTAAAAGATGGAGATAGTTTAATTTGCTTTAATTTCCGTCCAGATAGAGCCAGACAAATCATTAAATCTCTTTCAGAAAAACAATTCTCAGAGTTTGAAAGAAAAAGTGTTCCTAATTTAGATATAGTTACCTTTACTCAATATGAGGCAAATTTACGGGTTAAAGTAGCATTTCCTCCTGAATCTCTAAATAATTTTATTGGTCAAATAGTTTCAGAGAATGGACTCAAACAGTATAGAACTGCAGAAACAGAGAAATATCCTCACGTTACTTATTTTTTTAACGGAGGAGTAGAAATCCCCTTACCAGGAGAAGATAGAAACTTAATTCCATCTCCAAGAGTCGCAACTTATGATTTGGAGCCCGAAATGTCTGCTGAAGAATTAACTATGAGTTGTGCTCAAGCAATTAAAAGTGGAGACTATGCTTTTGTTGTAATCAATTTTGCTAACCCCGATATGGTTGGTCATACAGGTAATATGAATGCGACAATCAAAGCGATTGAAACAGTTGATAGATGTATAGGTCAGATAGTAAATGCTACGGGAGAAATGGGAGGTAGTATTCTTATAACAGCTGACCATGGAAACGCAGAAGTTATGAAAGGTCCTTCAGGAGAACCTTGGACTGCCCACACTATAAATAAAGTTCCATTAATCTTTGTCGAAGGTGAAAAAAGAAAAATCCCGAACATGGGAAATGAGATTCTTTTAAGAGATAATGCTGGCTTGGCAGATATTGCACCTACATTATTGCAATTATTAAATCTACCCACCCCAAAAGAAATGACAGGGAAATCTCTTATTAAAGAAATCGAATTTAAAGGTTATAATAAAGTTGTACAACATGTTTAAACTCAATAAATACAATAGCAAAAATGAGTCAAATTTTAAGTTGGATATGGGTATTTTCTGGAATTCTCCTAATACTTTTAGTTTTACTTCATAGTCCCAAAGGTGACGGGATGGGAGGAATAGCAGCTAGTGGAAGTTCAATGTTTACTAGCGCCAGTAGTGCCGAAGCATCACTAAATAAAATCACTTGGACTATATTGATCATATTTTTATCTCTTGCAATTATTTTAAGTGCTGGTTGGATTTCCTAGAATCTAATTATAAAAAAAGGGGTTATTTGTAAATAACCCCTTTTATAAATTTGATTAAAAATAACTAATTTTTAATAATCAAAGTCACCACCCATTCCTGGTGCACCTGCAGGTGAAGATGATTCTTTTTTCTCAGGCAAATCAGCAACTATACATTCAGTTGTCAGAACCATCCCTGCTATTGAAGCTGCATTCTGTAATCCTGAACGAGTAACTTTAGCTGGATCAACAATTCCTGCTGAAGACATATCTACATATTCTCCAGTAGCCGCATTAAAACCATCATTAAATGGCTTAGATTTAACATTTTCTGCGATAACAGCACCATTTGAGCCAGCATTCTCAGCAATTCTCATTAGAGGAGCTGTTAATGAAGCTTCAACAATATTAGCTCCAATCAATTCTTCCCCAGATAATGTTTTATCTGCCCATTCCTTAAGAATAGGAGCCAAATGTGCAAGAGTTGTTCCTCCACCAGGTACAATTCCTTCTTCAACTGCAGCTTTTGTAGCATTTATAGCATCCTCAAGACGAAGTTTTTTATCCTTCATCTCAGTTTCAGTTGCCGCTCCAACTTTAATGACTGCTACTCCTCCAGCTAATTTAGCTAAACGTTCTTGAAGCTTTTCTTTATCATAAGTGGACTCAGTTTCATCCATCTGCTTCTTAATTTGATCGCATCTTGCATTAACTGCTTTCTCGTTACCCTCTGCAACGATAGTTGTAGTTTCTTTATTGATAGTTATTCTTCTACCGGTTCCAAGCATCTCTAAAGTTGCATTTTCTAATTTCAAACCTGCATCTTCAGTTATTAATTGACCATTAGTTAGGACAGCCATATCCTCAAGCATTGCCTTTCTTCTGTCACCAAAGCCTGGAGCTTTCACAGCAGCAACATTAAGCACACCTCTTAATCTATTGACGACGAGAGTAGCTAAAGCCTCTTTCTCAATATCTTCAGCAATAATGACTAATGGTTTACCAGTTTTAGCAATTTGTTCCAAAACTGGGACTAAATCTTGCACTAAAGCAATTTTCTTATCAGTCAAAAGAATATAAGGTTCATCTAAGACAGCTTCCATACGTTCTGTATCTGTAGCAAAATAAGGAGAAATGTAACCCTTGTCAAAACGCATCCCTTCCGTGACTTCTAGTTCAGTAGTCATTGATTTACCTTCTTCGAGAGAAATTACACCTTCCTTGCCAACTTTATCCATCGCGTTAGCAATCATTTGACCTACTTCTTCATCATTTCCAGCAGCAATAGTTCCACATTGTGCAATAGCATTACTGTCGCTTATAGGTTTTGCATTCTCTTGAATTTTACCTACAAGAAATTCAGTAGCCTTGTCGATACCTTTTTTTAAGGTTATCGCATTTGCTCCTGCAGCTACATTTCTTAAGCCTGCTTTAACCATAGCGTGTGCTAAGACAGTAGCAGTAGTTGTACCATCACCAGCTGCATCATTAGTTTTTGAAGCAGCTTGTCTAATCAATGCGACTCCAGTATTTTCAATGTGGTCCTCCAATTCAATTTCTTTAGCAATTGTTACACCATCATTAATGATTTGCGGAGCACCAAATTTTTTTTCTAAGACTACATTTCTTCCTTTTGGTCCAAGCGTTACAGCAACAGACTCAGCAAGGATATCAATTCCTCTCTCGAGCGCTCTACGAGCTTGCTCATTGTAAATAATTCTTTTAGCCATATTTAGGCAAGCAATTTAATAATAAGTTTTAATAATTTTTGAAACAAATAATTTAGCCTACGACAGCTAAAATATCCTTTTCTGAAAGCAAGACGTACTCATCTCCTCCCAATTTAATGTCCGTTCCAGCATATTTGCTGTATAAGACTTTATCGCCAATACTCACTTCTGGAGTTTGTCGAGAACCATCGTCATTAAGTTTCCCAGGTCCTACCTGAGCAACTTCTCCTACCTGTGGTTTTTCCTTAGCTGTATCAGGCAAAAGAATGCCTCCAGCAGTTTTTTCCTCAGATGCGGAAACTTTGATAAATATTCTATCTCCCAGTGGTTTAACTGTAGAGACTGTAAGTGAAACAGCTGCCATAGATTAATGGAGGGTCATAATAGAGACGCTTAGCGTCATAATTTTTGGAAAGAGAATTACTCAGACCTTATCTTCAACAAGATAATCGGCGGAGCAGCAATTAAAAACATTCCAACTGTGCGGTTGGCCGAACACATTTAACAAATATACCCATGAGGTGGTAGTATTTCGCATTATGAGCTGTTCTTAAATCAGCTAATCATCACCAATCAATACAATAATGGTAGCAACTCGATCAACTTCTCAATCAACAAAAGGCATAGTTCGTCAAGTAATTGGTCCAGTTTTGGATGTAGAATTTCCGGCTGGTAAATTACCTAAAATTCTTAATGCTTTACGAATTGAAGCTAAAAATCCTGCAGGACAAGACATAGCAGTTACTGCTGAAGTTCAACAACTCCTTGGCGACCATAGAGTTAGAGCAGTTGCAATGAGCGGCACTGACGGCCTTGTGAGAGGGATGGATGCGACTGATACAGGAGCACCAATATCAGTACCTGTAGGAGAAGCTACATTAGGAAGAATATTTAATGTCTTGGGAGAACCAGTAGACGAACAAGGTCCAGTCAAAACAAAGGAAACTGCACCTATCCATAGAGCAGCACCTAAACTAACTGATTTAGAAACTAAGCCAAAAGTTTTTGAAACTGGAATTAAAGTTATTGATTTGTTAGCTCCATATAGACAAGGAGGCAAAGTTGGATTATTTGGAGGAGCTGGTGTAGGAAAAACTGTTCTTATTCAAGAATTAATAAATAATATTGCTAAAGAACATGGAGGAGTATCAGTTTTCGGGGGTGTTGGAGAAAGAACTAGGGAAGGTAACGATTTATATGAAGAATTTAAAGAGTCAGGGGTTATCAATGCAGATGATCTATCTAAATCAAAAGTTGCTTTATGCTTTGGTCAAATGAATGAGCCACCTGGTGCAAGAATGAGGGTGGGCTTATCAGCACTTACAATGGCTGAACATTTTAGAGATGTAAATAAGCAAGACGTTCTTCTTTTTGTAGATAATATCTTTAGATTTGTTCAGGCTGGATCTGAAGTTTCAGCTTTATTAGGAAGAATGCCCTCTGCCGTTGGATATCAACCAACTCTGGGAACTGATGTCGGTGAACTTCAAGAAAGGATTACCTCTACATTGGAAGGTTCAATAACATCTATTCAGGCTGTTTATGTGCCTGCTGACGATCTAACTGACCCTGCACCAGCAACAACTTTTGCACACTTAGATGCTACAACAGTTCTAGCCAGAGCACTTGCAGCAAAAGGTATTTATCCAGCAGTTGACCCATTAGATTCAACAAGTACTATGCTTCAACCATCCGTTGTTGGTGATGAGCATTACAAAACTGCAAGAGCAGTTCAGTCAACTTTGCAGAGATATAAAGAACTGCAAGATATAATTGCTATTCTTGGTTTAGATGAACTTTCCGAAGAAGATAGATTAACTGTTGACAGAGCAAGAAAAATTGAGAAATTCCTTTCTCAGCCTTTCTTCGTTGCAGAAATCTTTACAGGAATGTCAGGTAAATATGTAAAATTAGAAGACACCATAGCTGGTTTCAATATGATTTTGTCCGGTGAATTAGATGAATTACCTGAGCAGGCCTTTTACCTGGTTGGTAATATTGATGAAGTAAAGGCAAAAGCAGAGAAACTAAAATCAGAAAAATAAATTATTAATATATAATTTTAAATCTCAAAAACTCAAATTAATGGCAATTTCACTTAAGGTTTTAGCTCCCAATAAAAATGTTTACGAAGGAGAAGCTGAAGAGGTAATTCTTCCAAGTACAACAGGTCAAATTGGTGTACTTCCAGGGCATATTTCATTAGTTACGGCTATTGATATTGGTGTTTTAAGGCTCAGAATGAATTCTCAATGGAAGTCTATAGCGTTAATGGGCGGCTTCGCCGAAATTGAATCAGATGAAGTCATTGTTTTGGTAAATAATGCTGAAATCGGTTCTGAAATTAATGTTCAAGATGCTGAGAAAGATCTCACAGAGGCAAAACTAGCAATTAGTAAATTTTCTGAAACTGAAAAAAGTCCAGAAAAAATTAAAGCTCTTAACGAAGTTTCAAAGGCCGAGGCAAGGATTCAAGCTGCAAAAAATTAAATTTTAGGCAGTTCCACAAAAAGTAACCTCAGGAAATTTCAACTTCGCCTCTTCTAAATTTTTCGTTTTACCTTCTTCCTGCCAATAATTTATTACTTCAGTAGCCTTATTTAATATTTCAACCCTCTCATTATCTGTAATCCAACTTTTATTTTCAAGTTCGCTTTTTAATTTTTCCCAGGCATCATCCCTTGGCCAAAAATAATAAGCAGTGAGAGGACTAGCACCTCCACCTACAATTTGGTCTACAGCTAATGCAACGTTATCAGGCAACCACAATACTTTAATAATGAACCTTCCTTCATCAGGCTTAGGTGTATATCCAGAGGGCACTCCATCTTCATCTATTTTTGCAGAAGCTAGTACTGCTGTTGCACCCATCATACCTGCATTTGGGGATGAAGTTTTTGATTTTTGAAGATCACTTTTTTGTTCCTGCTCTTTAGTTGAATTCTGATTTTCCTTATCTGATGAAGTCATTCACTTTTTTATAATCATTTAACAATTTATCAGTTTATGGTCACTTTTGATCAATTTATGCAAAAATTCTTGATTTTGTTTATGGATAAAAATTGAGTTGAGGATTTTATCTATCATTAGTAATTTGATAAAAATCATAAATTGTTGCTTCTAATTTATCCCAAAGATCTTTAGGGATATCATTTTCTTCCGCAAACATACCAAGTTGGCTAGCCAAACCTCTTGCTTGAGAGAGTTTTGAATCATATGAATCTTGTTTTTCCATTTTGAGATTTTTAGTGATATTGAAAAAATAAATCGATTAACTTAATAAGTCAATCATTTAAAATTCTAAATCAGCAATTTCTTTAAGTGCAGCAATACTTAAATTTTCAGGTTCTTTATCTTTTACCAAAATATCATCTTCAATTCTTATTCCAATACCTTTCCATTTTTCATCAATACTAGGTTGGCCATCTGGGACAGGAATCCTATCACTGATATAAATACCTGGTTCAACAGTAAGAATCATGCCATTCTGCAATTGCACTTCATATTCACCCATTCTGTACGCTCCAACATCATGAACATCTAAACCAAGCCAATGTCCAGTTCTATGCATATAGAGATGTTTATATAATCCATTGTCAATAATCTCATCAGTGCTACCCCTAAGTAAGCCAATTTCTTTTAACCCCTCTACAAGAATTTTCAACGCGACATTGTGGACTGTATTAGAATTAGAGCCTATTACAGCACTGTTAATGGCACTTTTCTGAGCATCTAAAACAATTTCATAAATTATTTTCTGCTCTTTAGAAAATTTCCCTCCAATAGGAATAGTTCTTGTTATGTCTCCATTGTAATAATCAGTTAATGAGCAACCTGCATCAACTAACAATAAATCTTTTTTAGATAAGGGTGAGTTGTTTGATGTGTAATGCAAAATACATGCATTATCTCCTGAAGCAACAATAGAATTATATGCAGGTCCTCTTGCACCTTTTTCCAGAAAGAATCCTTCTATTAGTCCTTGAATCTGTCTCTCATTTTTCTTAACTGAAATAGATTTTCTAACCAATTCATGTGCTTCTGCTGAAATTTGAATAGCTTCTCTCATTCTATTAATTTCAAATTCACTTTTAATTAATCTCATCTCATTTAAATAAATTTCAGGAGATTGTATAGATTTTGCACCTATCCCTACTCTTGAGCGATTTTCAAGTTGTTGAGTAAATATCTCCAAGACTGCTTTCTCAATTTTTGGATATTTACCAATTGAAAAAACAATTTCATCAGACCCCTCAATATAAATTGGTAATAAATCTTTTATATCATTAATTGAATGAGCCTTATCAGCTTTAAACTCTTTTTCAGCTCCCTCTATACCCCATCTGAAGCCATGCCAAACTTCACTTATAATATCTTTAGGAGAAACAAACAAAATAAATCTCTCTCCCTTTGGCTTATGCGATAAGAAAAGAGCGATTGCATCCGGCTCATCAAAACCAGTAAGATACCAGAAATTACTATCTTGCCTGAAAGGATATTCGCAATCTGCATGATGTTTTACCAGGCTAGCAGAAGGGATAATAGCCGCTTTCCCATCTAATTTATTCAAGAAAATTTGTCTTCTTTTCTCAAAAATTTCATTATTAAGCTTAAACATAAATTTCTTGTTGGCGTTTTTTATAAAAAATGGAAGAATGAATTACAACAGGTTTTTAAACTAATCGATTTTAATGGAAGCAAATGTCTACGTATTAATTTTACTGATAATAATTATTTTAGTTGGTTCAGCATGTTGTTCAGGAGTAGAAGCATCTTTTTTAGCTGTAAATTCGATAAGGATTTTAGAATTAGCATCAAAACAGAAGCCTAAAAGTTCTGCGAATCAATTACTTAAACTGAGAAAACATCTTGGCAGAACATTAACTGTAATTACTATAACTAATAATGGATTCAATATAATTGGTAGTCTTATTTTGGGGGTATATGGAGCATTGGTAATCAATACTAATTTTGGTTTAACGCTCTTTTCAATTTCTTTCTATATTTTAGTTGTTTTATTGGGAGAAGTGCTCCCTAAAGCTCTTGGTACACGATTTTCATTGCAAATAGCATTATTATCGGTTCCTATTCTGAGAATATTAAATACTTTAATGCGACCATTTTTAATTTTAATAGAACAAATATTTCCAGTTATTACTGCAGAAAATGAAATCTCAACTGATGAAGAAGAAATTAGACAAATGGCAAAAATAGGCAGTCAGAAAGGTTTTATAGAAGCCGATGAGGCAGCAATGATATTTAAAGTTTTTCAATTAAATGATTTAAAAGCTAAAGATTTAATGATTCCAAGGGTGTCAGCGCCTTGTCTTAACGGGTCTTCAAATCTTGGGCAAATTTCAAAACTTATAATGTCAAACAATTCCCCTTGGTGGGTTGTTTTAGGAGACAAAGTAGACAAAATTCAAGGAGTAGCAAAACGTGAAGAATTGCTAACAGAGATTATTAATGGTAAAAAGAAAAAATTATTATCAGAGTTATGCGATCCTGTGGAATACATCCCAGAAATGATAAGGGCTGATCAATTATTAACAAGATTTGACAAAGACCATAAAGGAGTAAAAGTAGTAGTAGATGAGTTTGGAGGGTTCGTGGGAATTATTAGAGCAGAAGCTGTGTTATCTGTATTAGCTGGTTGGTGGAAAAAATAAGTTATGGAAGAGATGCAAATCAATAAAAATTATTTACTTTTAAAAAATTGGTGGGAAACTATAGATCTTACAAACTATGAAAAAAATCTTTTTAATAAAGAAATTATATCTTTTAACCAGCAACTTTTTAGGCTTAAAGAGAAGAACATAAGAATAGGCATATATGGTAAATCAGGTGTAGGTAAATCTCATATTCTAAATTTCTTGTTAAATAAAAAAGTTTTCAAGACAGATATTATTAACGGTTCTACCAAAGAAATTGAGAAGAAAGAATGGAACTTAAAACACCAAACACTCAAAAGTATTGAATTAATAGATTCGCCTGGATTTGATTTGTGCAATATTAATTTTCCAGATAATATTTACTCACAAATAAATAATTCAGAACTTGTTTTATTTGCAGTTACAGGAGATCTGAATAGAAATGAAGTAATCAAAATTAATTCCTTTATTAAGGATGGGAAAAAAATTTTAATTGTATTAAACAAAATTGATAATTGGAACAAAAATGAATTAACAGAAATTATAAAAAATATAAAGTCAAAGCTTCCCAAAGATTTAAAGATTCCCGTGATAATAAATTCAGGAAATAATATTAAAAACTATATAAAAGAAGCTATAAATCGATATGGAGAACTTTTATTAACATTAAATTCTTTTCAATTAGCTGATAAATTATTTCTAAAAATAAAAGAGCAAAGATTAAAAAAAAGACAGAAGGAAGCTCAAGCAATTATTGGTAAATTCGCGACGATAAAGGCATCAACAGTTGCACTTAATCCTTTGATTTTGTTTGATATAGCAGGCAGTTTTGCATTAGATACTGCCTTAATTAGCGAGCTAAGTAAGGTTTATGGATTAAGTCTAAAGGGTGAATCGGCAAGAAAAATAATCAAAAATATTTCTATTAATAATTTCTGCTTAGGAGCTACTCAAATTGGTATAAATACATCTTTTAATCTAATTCGTAAAATAATATTATTAACAGCTCCTTTCACCAATGGGTTTTCATTATTACCATACGGACCAATCGCTATTATTCAAGCAGTAATAGCAGTGCACTCAACAAAAATTGTTGGCAAGTTAGCAGCTAAAGAAATATTAATAAGAAGCAAAGTATCTAGTTTAGAACCTTCTTTTATAATCCAAAAGATAATTCTTAAAGAACCTGAGATTTTTAATCACATAAAAATCTATTTATCTAATAGGAATTTAAATAATAATTTTGCAATTTTTCTACCTTGAAATTTAATAAAAAACAACGCATTGCCATTTTTGGCACTAGTGCAGATCCACCAACTATTGGCCATAAAAAAATTCTCGAAGAATTATCCAAAATTTATTCTTTTACCATTACTTATGCAAGCAACAATCCACAAAAAAAACATCAAGAAGATATTTCAATTCGAAGTCTTTTATTAAAAACTTTAATTGAAGATTTAAATAATCCAAAAATTATATTTAATCAAACAATTAGTAGTCAATGGGCGATCCAATCCATCAAGGAATGTAAAAATATTTATGAATCAAATAACTTAGATTTTGTAATAGGAAGTGATTTAATTGGAGATATTTTCTCTTGGAAAAACTTTGATAAAATTATTAGCGAAGTAAGTTTCTTGATAATTAAAAGAGAAGGATATCCTATTAAATCAAATATTCTGAAAATGTTAGAAAATTATAAAGTTAATTTTGAAATTTCTTCATTAAATATTCCAAATATTTCAAGTTCTATGGTTAGATTAAATACCAATTATTCTAATTTACCAAAATCTTTAATAGATATTGTTAAGACGAATAATTTATATGTATCCAAAAACTAGTTGAATGAAATTTTTTCTTGCTCAAATCAATCCAGTTGTTGGAGATTTAGAGGGCAATGCAAAAACAATACTTACTGTTGCAGCTCAGGCTTACTCAAATTCTGCTGATTTAATTCTTACACCAGAATTATCGTTATGGGGATATCCACCTAAAGATTTACTTCTCAAAAGAAACTTAGTTGAAAATCAATATCAAATACTTAACCAATTGGCCTTCGATATTAATAAAAAATATGGCGACTTGAGTATCGCAGTCGGGATAGCAGAAATTATAAAAGATTCTTTTTTCCCAAATCTTTATAATTCTATTGCTTTAATTGAGAGTGGAAAATGGAAAGTAATTGCACGTAAAATTATTCTCCCCACGTATGAAGTATTTGATGAGAAAAGATATTTTAGATCAGAGCAGCAAGTATCTGTATTAACAAAAAAAATTAAAAATAAAACTTGGAAACTTGGGATTACAATATGCGAAGATTTATGGGTAAATAACGATATAGAAGGTAGAGGAATTCACAAAAAAAATCCTATTTCTGAGTTGAAGAGCAAAAATATTAATCTTTTATTGAATTTATCTGCTTCGCCATATACATTCAAAAAGTTAGAGCTTAGATCGAAAGTTTCAAGTTTTGCTGCTAAATACCTTCAAGTTCCTTTAATTTATATTAACCAAGTTGGTGCAAATGATAATTTAATCTTTGATGGCAATAGTTTTATTCTTGATAAGAATGGATCTAAAATAAAACAATTAAAATCTTTTTCAGAAGATGTTTCTAGTTGGGAAATTGGCCAACCAAAGAAAAAAATAAATAAAGTTAAATATGATGAACTATCATCTATTTTTGATGCGTTAGTTCTAGGAGTAAGGGATTATGCTAAAAAATGTGGATTTAAAACAGCTTTAATTGGATTAAGTGGTGGAATTGATTCTGCACTTGTCTCAGTAATCGCAACAGCTGCTCTTGGAAGTAAAAATATATATTGCGTCTCAATGCCATCAAAATGGAATTCAGAACATTCCAAAAGTGATGCAAAAGATCTCGCAAGAAGACTAAAGATAAATTTTAATACCATCTCAATTGAGAATGTTATGACCTCTTTTGAAGAATCTTTTATAAAAAGCTTAAATTTCAAGGCAGAAGGGATAACAAATCAAAATGTTCAATCAAGGATCAGAGGAACGCTTCTGATGGCTTTAGCGAATCAAGAAAAGCATTTATTACTCTCCACTGGTAATAAATCAGAACTAGCAGTTGGATATTGCACACTATATGGCGATATGAACGGAGGCTTATCAGTAATTGGGGATTTATATAAAACTAATGTGTTCAAATTATGTGATTGGGTTGATAGTGATGAATCTAAAAATCATAGAAAACTGCATAAGTTAAATACAAATGTTAAAATAATTGGCGATAATATTCGTTTAAAGGCTCCAAGCGCCGAATTAGGTCCTAATCAATTAGATACTGATTCTCTCCCTCCTTATTCTATATTGGACAATATTCTTAAAAGCATTATTGAAGAGAAAAAAGATTTAAAGCTGCTTATAAAAGATGGTCATGAAAAAGAACTGATTTTGCAAATAATCTCACTTATTAAAAAAGCTGAATTCAAAAGAAAGCAAGCTCCCCCCATTCTCAAATTAAGCAGTCAATCATTAGGTAGTGATTGGAGAGTACCAATTGCAATATCATATTAATCATTTAAGGAAATTTCTTGAATTTTTTTTAAAGGCCTTTGAATGGAGCTGAGATTAATACCTTTCTTTATGGAAAGAATTATACCAGCAGCCTCTAGATAATTATTTACTTCAATAAAATTAGAAAAATTTAAAAATTGATTAGTAACTTTTAGTGTATTTTGATTTTTTACAGAAATAATATTCAAACCTCTTTCAACACAAGCTAATACTGATTCGCCACCAAGCGCCCCATTTGGAACAACTATTGATTCAAGTTGATTAGGGTGTAAAGTAATCAATTCATTTTTATTTGGTAATTCAATAATATCTGGGGCATTGCTTAAGCCAATCAATACTGATGGCAGAAATGTGTATCCTATCTCTTCTGAAGCAGTGCGAGGATCTAATTTTTCATTCAAATCAAGTGGATTTAAGGCTGGTGCATGCGCACAGGGAACTTTTAGCGATTTACTGATCAAGTGACTAATTACAGCCTCAACTCCAGAAATAGGATCAACGCCTTTCCCCTCTCTGTAGGAATTTGTGTCTTCCGAACATGAATCATCGGGGAATTTAGCCACTATGGCTATTGCCGTGACACCATTTTCTATTAAAGTTTTGCCAGCTTCAATTAAAGTATCAGGATTCTCAATTACTCCTCCACTTATTTTTGAAGTATCAGAATCAATAACTATACTTAAAGGGTTTTTAGTTAGTACATAGGAATGAACATTAATACCTAAAGTAGCAACGCAAGCATCAGCAACTTGTAAATGTCTTATTAATATTTTATGTTCAATGCTTGAATCAAAAATTATTCCAATTTTTTGTTGTTTTACTCTTTTAAGGCCAATCTCTCCTCGAGCGAATCGATCTAAACTGTAACCCTCTACATAAAATATATTTTTATCTTTTTCAGAAAGAGACGCACCATTCATCACATTTGGATGAGTAATTAAACATCCACTTGCAGATGCTAATAATTTGGCAGTTGGGAGTGCATCACCTGCGAATCCTCCTATCTCGCAGCCAATCCCAGTTGGGACAATGAATATTGTGGGCGATTTTTCCATTAATAAAACTATTTCATTTTTATATAGATTTTTAATTGGCTAATACAGCATGAATCCTTAGTTTTTTTGTATCGTAAGAGTCCTTTGAATTCTGGATATCGATAATTGACCATCGAATTACTTCACCTTTTTTCATCAAATTTTGCATCACATACTTTCTTAAATTTATAACCTCTATTGAAACTGGCCAATCTAAATAAAAATCAACCCTAATTAATTTCATTTTTGATACTTACCAAACTGATCATTATATAAATTATCTTCAACTTCATCACCGATAAGAATATGTAAATCTGACTTTGGATACGCCACACATAAAAGGGCGAAACCTTTTTCCCTTAAGTCTTCGTTTAATCCCATAGCATCTTCCTGATCAATGGATCCATCAACCACCATTGATGCACAACTTGTACAAACCCCTGAACAACAACTACTTGGCAACTCGATTCCATTAGCTTTAGCAGCTGAAATAATATCTTGATCTTCAGTACATGAGAAATTATATGTTTTCTCACCAAATTGTACTTTGATATTAAATTCAGACATTTTTTAAATTTAACTAAACTGCTGAACCTCCAACAACTTCTAATATCTCCTGAGTGATAGCAGCCTGTCTAGCTTTGTTATAAGTAAGATTTAAAGTACTGGCCAATTCTTTAGCATTATCACTTGCATTATTCATAGCAGTCATCCTACAAGCAAGTTCTGAGGCTGCTGACTCTTGAAGAGCTCTGAGGACTTGATTTTGCAAATACAATGGCAATAAAGAATCTAACAATTGATCTGGACTTTGCTCAAAAACAATATCAGATGGTAACTTCTCTGAATCATTTTTTTCAATGTTGGATTTTTCAACAAGTAACTTACTATCTTTAGTTGTTAACCTAAAAATCTCATCATTTTCATCTGCAATACCTTGAGGATCTAGTGGCAACAATGTTTGAACTACTGGAGCACAGCTTACAAGGGTGATGAATTTAGTATAAATAATCTCTACCCTATCAGCACTTTCTGATAAAAATTCTGCTAAGACTTCACTGGTTATACCTTCAGAATCTTTTGCTGTTGGTACCTGCTCTAGCTCTTTGAATGTACTTTTTATTATGTATCTATCTTTCCTATTTTGGAAGTAACCTATTGCCTTTTTACCGACTAAAATCAAATTTGGCTCATAACCTTGTTGAATCAACTCTGCATACCTAATTTCTGCCTTCTTAATTATGTTGGTATTATATCCTCCACATAATCCTCTATCAGCAGTTATGCATACCAAAGAAATTGTTTTCACATCTCTTTTAGACAAAAGAGGAGAATCTACAGCTTCAAACTGAACTCTCGATTGAATATTCTCCAAAACACTAGCAAGTTTATCAGCAAAAGGTCTACTTTTTAGAACTTGATCTTGTGCCCTCCTAACTTTTGCAGCTGCCACTAATCTCATAGCTTCTGTTATTTTTCGAGTATTTTTAACAGAAACAATACGATCCCTAATTTCTTTAAGATTTGCCATGATATTTCCTTAAATAAATTTAAACTGTGGCAAGCATTGAAGATTTAACTTCTTTAATCACCTCTTTGAGTGTTGATTCTAAGCTATCATTTAATTTCTTCTCTTTAAGAATCTCCTCAATAAATTCTGCTTTATTTAACTTAAGATATTCTCTCAGTTCAGCAGCAAATTTGGTTACATCTTCGACAGGAACTTCATCAATAAGACCCTTAACACCTGCGTATACAACTGCAACTTGTTCAGCAAGATTTAATGGTGAGAATTGTGCTTGTTTTAGCAACTCTCTTAATCTTTTCCCTCTTTCAAGTTGTTGTTGTGTAGCCTCATCAAGATCAGAAGCAAATTGAGAGAATGCTGCTAATTCATCAAATTGAGCTAATTCTAATTTAAGTGTTCCAGCAATTTTCTTAATTGCCTTTGTTTGAGCAGCTCCTCCAACTCTGCTAACTGAAATACCTACATTAATCGCAGGACGTAAGCCTGAATTAAACAAATCTGCACTTAAGAAAATCTGTCCATCAGTAATTGAAATAACATTTGTTGGAATATACGCAGAAACATCACCAGCCTGAGTTTCAATAATTGGTAATGCTGTCATTGAACCACCGCCCATATCATCAGATAATTTTGCTGCCCTTTCAAGTAATCTGCTATGACAATAAAAAACATCCCCAGGATAAGCTTCTCTTCCTGGTGGTCTTCTCAAAAGAAGAGACATTTGCCTATAAGCTTGTGCTTGTTTAGTTAAATCATCATAAATAACTAATGTAGCTTTTCCTTGGTACATAAAATGCTCAGCTATCGCTGCGCCAGTATATGGAGCCAGGTATTGTAAAGCTGCAGCTTCAGATGCTCCTGCACTAACAACAATAGTATAATCCAGAGCTCCTTTTTCTCTTAAAACCTCAACCACATTTGCTACAGATGCTGATTTTTGACCAACTGCGACATAAACACAAACTACGTCTTGGCCTTTTTGATTGATAATCGTATCTATTGCAATAGCAGTTTTTCCAGTTTGTCTATCACCTATAATCAATTCTCTTTGGCCTCTTCCTACAGGAATCATTGCATCTATAGATGTAATACCTGTTTGCATTGGTTCATGTACTGATCTTCTCTTGATTATCCCAGGCGCCATTTCTTCGATCAGTCTAGTATCACTTGTTGCAATTTCCCCTTTACCATCTATTGGTTGACCTAAAGGATTAACAACTCTTCCCTGCATTGCCTCACCAACAGGAACAGAAGCGATTTTGCCTGTAGATTTTACATTACTTCCTTCTTGAACTCCTAGAGCTTCGCCCATTAGAACGGCTCCAACATTATCATCTTCCAGATTTAAAGCTATACCTTCGGTACCATCCTCAAATTCTAATAATTCACCAGCCATGACCTGATCTAAGCCATATATTCTTGCAATGCCATCACCAATTTGTAGAACAGTTCCTACATTGCTAACACTTACGGATTGGTCATAATCAGTTATTTGTTTTTTTAAGATTGAACTGATTTCATCAGGGCGTATAGATACCATGGATTTAAGAATTTAAGGTTGATTTAAAATTTACTTGGAAAGTGATAAACCAAGTTTTCTGATTTGTGAGGCAAGACTAGCATCAATTACTTTAGATCCTACACT
>Ga0208749_1000092_pt1 | contig 20972 bp, 35 predicted proteins | sample Knorr_S15_td_DCM_FD_185601 | JGI IMG/M metagenome (GOLD analysis project Ga0208749, IMG submission 185601) | Marine microbial communities from Southern Atlantic Ocean transect - Knorr_S15_td_DCM_ad_63m_LV_B (SPAdes) (version 2) | ecosystem: Environmental > Aquatic > Marine > Oceanic | place... | reverse complement strand
AACTAATTGTGCCTTTGTTAAACTAGGATCCGCGTGTCTTGATACACCGACTTTTTTTGCAATTCGGCGTATAGATGCAACTTTTGTCGATGAACTGAACAATTTTTCAAAATCTAATCGCGTTAGTGGTGATTTTCTATCGTATAAAAAAGACCTATCTGAACTCATTATGAGAGGTGGTAAAGGTAATTTACCATCCTGTGTAGTCGCATAAACATCACAAATTTGACTTCGTGTCAATTTAAGGTTCGCGCCTGTATTTTGTTTAATAAGTGTTTTAATATCTTTTATATTTATTGTTGGATCACAGGCATCCATATTGTTATAAACCAACAAAAAAAGTTTATAACAATATTAAGTTTCCATACCTGCTAAATATAATTTCATTTTTTCTTCGTAATTCATGTTGAAATTGAAAACGTCAACCTGACCTATATCTATATCAACAACTTTACAATTTTGTAATACATTTTGTTGTCTATTATTTAATGTAGATGCAATTAATGCTTCTGCAAACTGTTTTGGACTTTTTATATCTTCTATGAATTCTGGTTCCATTTTCATACGAATACACAAAACTTTATTTGTTTTCTTGTCAAGAAATGGTGCAGATGGTAACGTTTCTAAAGTACCGCCATCTACATATACCATTCCTTCGTATCTATACGAAGAGAATATAAACGGTATTGCTATACTCATACATAACGCATCTATGACTTTCATATCTGGGTGTGTATCTTTTGAAAAATAAACAGTTTTAGAAGTATTTACACAAAACGCTGAAATATATAACTTCTTTTCTATATCTGAAAATGTTGGGTCTGATTCAAAAATATCTACAAATTTATCACGTATAGGTTTTAAATCAACTAAACCGTATTTATTCATGAAGCATTTTATATTAAGTTTGACTAATTTATTACCTTCGAGTTCGGCTAATTTGTATAATATATCATCTATACTAAACCCTAATGCTAAGAAAACAGTTATTATGGCACCTGCTGATGCCCCTGAATATTCTTTTATGTTATCGAGTGAATCTTCTATTGTTTTGAGGTATCCTAGCATCGAAAACCCACCCATTGCACCTGGTCCGATGACCAAGTACTCCATTTTATCATTTAATAATACTGAGGAAATTGCTTTCTCAAAAGAGCGAACACTAGCGCGAACACGAGTGTGTGTACAAAGGCCGAAGACAGACTTGTTTGACCCGACAAGAAGAGTCCTTTGGATCCTGGTGGTATATTCAAGAGAATGCCTGGACTGAGTAGAATGAAGAGAGTGGTTGTAACAATTAGGTCTGATTTCGTGAGAACGATACCCATAGCCTTGGAAATAAGAGAGAACGCGAGGAAGAATACGAGTGCGTGAAAGAGAACTGCAGTTTGACCGGTGAGACCATCTCTGAACGCGATTTTTGAACCGTTTGTTCTGAGAAGAATACCTGGACTGAGTGCTAAAAAAAGCGAAGCTGGTAAAGTGACTTTTTGTGATGTTATATCTGGTAACATGTTTATGTATATATTATAATTATAATTTAATCTAAGAACCATATTCGGAGTTGTAAAAGCAAAATTCAACAAATTCGTCATAATTTGCAAATTTTAAAATAAGATGCGACATTGCCGAATCGTATAGATACTGTTGTAGTATCCCCCACATATAACGAAGGTGGTCTTGGTGTTCTAATTCCCAATCGTTTATATGTAAAGGTTCATTTTGTTCAATAATTTCTTCGTTATCGCTATTGTAGGCTTCATTACCGTTCATAGCTTCGTATACGTATTGATTCCAAACCATTATTGTTATTTATTCTGTTTTTTTATCCTTGATACCCGTAAGAGAAAGAGATGTAGATTCTTTTGTTGGTAAGTTATCGAGTATAACCTTTAAGCAATTTGTCGCCTGTTCTTCGTTTCCGTCAAAATATGTGGTGAGACCTTCCATGACTGAGGTTTTGTTTAAACCTTGTTTCCTGGAACTTTTCTTAACTGAAATTTTACCCTTTTTGAGGTTTATAACATCTAAACCATTATCGGTCATAGTTTTCTTGACCTGTAATTTTAAAGATTTTTCTGCCTGTACTAAAATCTTTATATCTTCTCGGGCTTCTGTAATTTGCTTGTTAAGTTCAACCAATTTAGAGACGCTGTTTGAAAGTTCTTCTGTAGGATTCCCTGACATAATGTTTTATATATAAAATACGTTTTTATTCTTTAAATAATTAATTTAACACAATGGGCGACGCATAGTATCTGGTGCTATAGTGGAGTTATTCCACACGAATGGTTCTTTAGAGTTTGGTGGGTCGGCACGAACTTGTCTGTTACCGTTTCTCAAAGCACCACCAACTGTTTCTGGGAAACCAATTTGTTGTCTTGGTTCGAGAAAGTTTTGTCCGGCGAGTACATCTTCTGGTGCAAATTCACCGAAGTCTTCCTGGGACGCAACTTCTTTTGGGAGGAGAGAGGATGCCAAACCGGTACCCGCTTTCATTTCACATTTAGCCTCTGGGGCTTCTGTAGCCGCACCTTCAACTTCTTCTTTAGCTGGTGCACTGAATTCAAATCCTTGTTCCTTGATGGAATACATGGAGGAATAGGAAGTTGTTATGTAGTAAATTGCTACCGCGATAGCGAGTGCGAGTATAACTTTTCTAACTGGGATTTTATTATATCTCTTCATCATCTTTATATATACTAAATAATTTTTTTTATTTCGAATCTTCGACTTCAATTTCATCTTCAAACATGTATTCTTCTGGGTAAGATTCGACTGGAGATTCTTCTGTTTCTGGTTCTTCACTTTTTTCTTCGTGGATTTTTACTTGAACAAGATTCCATGATGGCCCAAATGCTTTCTTCGCAAACCATATTCCTGCAAATTCAACAAATACTGAACAGTCTTTTCCTGAACAAAAGACTGTATTAGTATCGGATAATTCAACGAGTTGTTTTTCGGAATCGAAAATACGAGTTGCTTCTATAATATCTGTTGAAATATCTTCACTTTTTGTGAAAGCATTATTAATAATTTTTTCTGGGAGTTCTTTTCCGAACCACTCTTTACTATTTTCTAGAGCTGAAGAGAGAATAGACGCGTTGATCGTGTCAATTTTAGATTGATTTTCCTCTGAACAAATATCAAAAGATACTTCCCCTGTACTTACATCAACATCTGAGACTTTAACATCCGAAAGTTTAATAAAACATTTCTTATTTTCTTGTGTGAGTGCCTTAACATGGTACATACCATCTTCACCTTTGACTGGTGTACCGTAAATCATTTATATGTTACATTGGTTTCATTTCTTTAAACCAATAAATGGTATCATAGCAGATTTTTCAAGTAATGGTTTTGGAACCCATTGGTCACGAATTGGTTTGAAACCATATAGGGTTTCTTCCATTCTTACATTATTTATTTTTGATGGTAAAGGCCTTGGTTTATTTGGTCTGAAATTCATTTCGTTACGTACATAGTTTTGGTTTGGATTTGGTCTCCAATTCATTTTTTCCATATTAAAAATATGGTTAGATTGAGTTCGTAAATAGTTAGGAGGTGTCTTCATTTCATTATGGTTTGCTTTTAACCCGTAAAATATATCTTTACTCAGTTTTGGTTTGGACGGCGTTGTTGTTGAGAGTTTATACTTTTGTGGGTTGATATTTGTAGCTTTTTTAATCACACTTGGTCCCACCTTTGTATACTTTCGGAACGTGTGTGCAGGTTTACCGAGTTTAATACCAACCTTCTTTGCAATTGTATCCATAGAATCCGTACTCAAAATTTTCTTTTTTGACATTTGTCTTGCGAGTAAAACCATACGTTTGCGATTCTTTTCTTTTTTAGCTGGGTCTGGTCTAAGACCTAATTTTTGCATCGTGTATATGTCTTCGATGAGATAATGCTTTGTCGGTATGCTAAGATATTTATACTTTTTTATATAAGAAAGGTTCCTATTTTGATTTATAAATGACATGTTAGTACCACCACTAAAATTTGCCTTTGCGATGTTATAACCAAGCTGTTTTGGACGCATAAATGCAATATCGAGAATACCTCCAAAATTTTGATCTTCAAGCTTACCAGTTTTCGTATTAACCAAACGAAACTTCATATCTAACGTAAACAATTCAACGTCTATGAGTACATTAGAACCCACTTTTACGTTTTTACGTTTAGGCATTAACGAGTACCTTCGTGTAACGTGGTATCCCTTAGACCCTTTACTAGTTGCAGTTGCTAAACCGATATACCTTGCAATTCTATACCCCCAATTTGTTCTGTATACAGCGTTAGAATTATTACTATAATTAAATTTGTCTTCGTTAAAATATTGATCTGTTTCTGTAATAACTTTGTTTATAATTTTATAATTATCACGTTGTGCTATTTCACCCAATTTATTCCAAAGTAAAAGTTTAACGGCTTGTAATTTACCAAAATACTTATCATCGGGTTTCATTTTAGGTACAAATTTCGTATCAATATCCGATGTTATTACTCTATCATTTACATTTAGATGAAAATTTACAGCTTCGCCACCACTAATGATCAAATCACCCATTGGTTTTAAAAACTTCGTTAAATCGTCTATTATATCATACATAAGTGGACGTATAGACTCAGTTACGAGTACTTTAGCAGCTTCATCAAACGTTTCGTTTGGGTAAAGTCTATGTACACGAGTTCTAAACTTTTTAATGTTTTCTCTCGAGTACTCTGAAATGTATTTATACAAGGTTTTATCACCAAAACACACTTTTCTCTTTACCCAGTCTTCGATAGTTTTATCAGAAAAATCATTGAATAAATAAAAGAAGTTTTTAGGTAAATTCTTTACTATCTTCCGTGGTAAAACATCACCGTTTTTTAAAGGTTTTTTATTAGTACCCGGTTTCTTAGTTACCATTATTATATTGTGTATATAATAATATGGATTGTCAGAGTGACGAAAATAAGTGTGACGAAATATTCGGTGAGTGTAGATGTTATGCTGATGTAAACTCAGAAGATCCAAAAAATATACAAGTGTGTGGTATACGTAAGAATGGGTATGTGGTACGGTGTAAACCAGGGTGTTGCCACGGTGGTTGTCCTGGACAATGTAAAGGAGCTAAAGCACGCGAACCGTACTCTTTCGGTAAATATATAATACCATATGATAATCAAGTTAAAAAAACATTTGAAATGTTATTTTTATCCATGATAATATTGGTTATTTTGAGTTCAATTTTAGTATTTAGAAAAATGACTTAAAGATACGTCTTGTATATAAGATATAAAAATGTCCATTGAATCCGTTCTCGAAGAAATCGCCGCACTCCGTTCCGATATTAAATCACTTTCCAAAATTGTTAGAAAAATTAAAGCTAAACAGGATGACCCGACAGGTGAAAAGGCGGCGTCTCGTGCAAAGAATAACGGTTTTAATCGTAAACAAGCTATTTCCGAAAAACTCCGTAATTTCCTCGAACTTCCAGAAGGTGAGTTGGTGTCTAGAAGTACCGTGACACGAGCAATTAACAATTACGTGACTGAGAATAACTTGAAACACCCAGATAATGGTCGTATTCTTATGCTCGATGATAAATTGAAGAATCTTCTTCAACCACCGGACGATGTTCAAATTACCTTTTTGAATTTACAAAAATATTTGAGTCCGCATTATACTCGCGTCGAAAGTGCGTAATAATAACTTAAGTAACTTAAAAAAAATATACAATTAACTTAATATAATACAATAAATGATTATTGATAGGTCAAATATAGAGAACCTTGTTGGTACAAAAATATCTAATATAGATTTGTACCAAAAAGCATTTACACATAAATCTGTTTTAAAAGAAAATGAAAACTTAGATGGGTCGTTCGAAACTCTAGAGTTCATTGGTGATTCCGTGTTAGGTTTTGTGATAACTAAGTATTTATTTGATAGATACGAAAATAAACAGGAAGGGTTTCTTACTAAAGCTCGTACAAAACTCGTTAGAGGTGAAACTCTTGCAAATATTGCAAACAAACTTGAACTTTATAAATGGGTTCAAATGGATGAAAAGGGTATGCGTAATCAATGGAATAAAAATCCAAAAATTCTCGAAGACGTTTTTGAATCAATTGTAGGTGCTATATACCTTGATCTTGGTTTACTTCACGCAAAACAGTTTATATTGAATATATATACGAACCCCGAATTTATAGATCTAAATTCTATAATGGTAGATGATAACTTTAAAGATCATCTTATGAGATATTGTCAAACAAACAATTTTAATTTACCCGAATACAGAGTTGTATCACACGAAAATGGTATTTTTTATATCGACGTGTACGTAAATAACATGTTTTTGGGTAGGGGTCACGCAAAAAATAAAAAACAGGCCGAACAAAACGCTGCAAAAAGGTTTTTTTATCCACCCCCTCCTCCCCCGGGTCCCGCGCCAAATAAATCAGAAAGAACGGAAATTTTACCACCCCCTCCACCAACTCCTCCACCACCTTCTTCGCAACTTTAATTATACTTAAAAAATAAGGGTTATTGTTACCTATAAAATGTTAAAACCGTGTTTATATATTGCTGGTGGTTTAATAGGTATAGTTGTTGGTATAAAATTACTTTTTTTCGTGGATCGTTTTGATGATACACCACCGTGTTCACCTACGTGTGATAAATTGGAAGACGACGATTCTGAAGTACAATCTTCGTCCGATGAAGAGACTGTGATTGTTGAAAATGAAGTGTCATCTCGAAGTGGACATACTATAAAATCGAAGTTTGAGCGTAAAATTGTGAAATTGTCACACATGAAAAAGCAGGACCTTATTGATGAATGTGTGCGTAGGAACATTGCGTGTGTCGGAACTGTACGTGTTTTACGAGAACGAATACGCATTGCACGCGAAGATGAAAAGAAGGCTTAAAAATTATAGTAGTAATTAATTCAGTATGCACCCGAATGTTAAAAAATGGTTAGAATTTGAGTATGCACCACAGAAATCACAAGAATGGTTAGATCTTAGAATGGGTATGCTCACGGCAAGTGATGCTGCATCGGCTATAGGTGTTAACAAATATGAAACGCCTCATCAACTCCTTTTACGTAAGTGTGGTAAGGGTCCAGTTTTTACAGGTAATGAAGCAACGAGACATGGTGAAAAATACGAAGACGAGGCGCGTATACTTTATGAAGAACGTCACAACGAAGTTGTTCATGAATTAGGATTGTGTCCGCACCCCAATTACTCTTTTTTGGGTGGTAGTCCAGACGGGGTGAGTGAATCAGGTAAGTTAGTTGAAATTAAGTGTCCCATGATGAGAGCAATAGATGATAGTGTACCCGAACATTACATGCCACAATTACAATTGTGTATGGACATTCTAGACTTGGAAGAGGCTGATTTTATTCAGTATAAACCAGAAGCATTGACATGGCCGAAACCAAGTGAGTTTATAGTTACTAACGTAAAACGTGATAGAGAATGGTTTGCTAAGTATATGCCTATAATGCGTGATTTTTGGGATAAGGTTGTATACCATAGAGAACATGGTATCGATGAACCGCCGCCTAAAAAAACAAGAAAAAGGAAAGAATTAATCAGACCAGAATGTCCTATAGTTACAGATTCAGACGATGATTATTACGACGAATAAATAATAATAACTTTTATGCTAAAATTTAACACAATTTTAACATAAAAATATTAGTTTATTATAAAATGGTTAAGAATTGTTTAGTTTCTAATCTTAAAGATAATGATATTGCACCAAAGGCGTGTGAACCAGTGAGTGAAGACGTGTGTAAATCTGGTTTTATGGCACCGGCAGATAAGGTAATATTACCAGAAGGTTTACAAGAAGGTGTTTGTTGTAAATGTAAAAGCGGTGAAGATTGTAAATATTGCCGAGATAATAAGAAATGTTCCAGTAGTGTTGATATTGAAATGGAAACTAAAAAAAAATTTATAACATCAACGTCCCTTTGTTTTTCCGATTTGGACGAAGTTGCTGATTCGGAAGATGATATAAGTGGTGATTTAAAAGAAGAATTAGAAAAGGCAGAAGAAGAAAGAAAAGAAGACGAAGAAGATATGTACGATGATTTGAAATATGGTGGGTATGAACCTGATGAAAATGGTAATTTATTTGATATAAATTATTGGTACATATTAGTTCCGGTAATTATAGCAGCCGCATGTCTAACATTGTTTACTGTAATGAAAAGTAAAAAAAATGTCAGGGTATAATAAATGGATAAAACATTTGGTTCTCGAGCTGAAGTGTGGCACTGTACCGCACTCAAAACAACAGGTGGCCTTACGAAGAAAGATCTCGTACAAGACAAGTACGGTAAGATTGTGAGTAAAGCTGCGCGTAAAGCGGCAGTTGCGCGTATGGAAAGAGAGGGTAAACAAGCACTCGTTAAGGTATTCAAAGCAAAAAAGACTGGATTTAAACTTCAACCAAAGGAAGGTACAAAAAGATACAAAACATTGATTAAGAAAATGTTGTAATAGAGTAAGTAATAATGACACTCGCTAAGTGGGACGAATCTATCAGAATAGCTAAAGTAAAAATGGGTTTAGACCCAAAATCGTACATCATGATAAAAGGCAAACTCCTCAAAGAGGCACAGGCGATTTATCAAATGTTGATACTAAATGAAAAATTATAAAACAAATTGGAACCCCTTAAGTCTCTGTGGCTCATAAACCACGAGCGAGTTAAGTTTCCAAGAAACACCGAACTTTTTATTCAAAAAATATACACTATTCATTTCGACAATCGCAGTTCCAGAGTTTCTGGAATAGAGACCATTTCTAATTTCGTCGTATAAAGGTTTCTTTTCTTCGTCGTAAACGTGTGGTTTTACCTTATTGTCTATAGTAGAATCAACTTTAACCCTAAACTTTGGTTCACGATCAGGTGATTCCTTGATATTTGAAAAGAACATAGGTTTTAGTTCTTCTATGCTCATTGGTTTACCGAAAATATCTTCACTTTGTTCTGAAACGGCACGTATAACCTTATCTTCGATTTCTCGCATACACTCATAAAACTTCTTTACGAAATTGCCGTCTTCGTCCCACCCTTTCATTGCAAAGTCTATGTTATACTTTGTTGGACCGACCTCGGGTGTGAATCCCGAAATACCGAACGGCATATACATACGCGGAAAAATGATTTTCATAGATTTATCTTCGATATTACACAACGAAATCTTTCGACCATCGTAGTTGGCAATTTTCAGAGTATCTTTAGCGTTTATAAACTTTGCCATTATTCTATAAATGTATATATACTGTAAGCTTTAACCTTCTATTTATTAAAATCATTTTTTATAATTTATAGTTTTCTTATTGTTTTTATTGTTTTTATTTTTTAGAATCCAAGTATTTAAATAATTTATAAAAACTTTCATATTTTCTTTCGAATTTTTTTTCTCCCGTTCTAATCCACTTAGTTCTGCGTACGTAAAAAGGTTTTTCTGTTCTAAAAAATTTCTTCTAATTTTACTTAACTTCTGTTTTTCACGTTTATTGTTTTCTTCTGTAGTTAATTTTCGTAAACGTCTTAATATAATATCTTCAAGATTTTTTCGTTTAAGATTTCCTCTTGGCATTTCTATATACTAATATTACTTTTTAGTCGGTGTTAAAAATGTACTCAACCCACTGTTAACATCTTTAGCACGCTGGGATTTAGTTGGTGTCACTGTTTCAAAAGCGGCCTTAAAGGCATTGCTTACAGTTTTTCTGAAAGGACTTGTCATACTATTTACTACTCTTTTACCAAACCCTGGAGAAACGGGTGATCTTTTTGGACTCGATTTGTTCGGTGTTGTTGCCATTTATATATACTAATATTTTCTTATTCTATATAAATGGCTCAGCAACATCAGGAGTGTCCACATGGTTTCCCTGTATATGAGTGTGACATATGTCAGTATTTAATTACAACGTTGGAAAATATACGAAACGGACAGAGTACAATATCGAGAGATCGTTTACAAAGAATTCTTAGAATTATGTTAAATACCAATAATTATAGAATACGTCGTTCTTTACCTGATAGAATAACAATATCAAATGAATTACGTGGATTTTTTGTAGAATATTTGAATAGTTTTAGGAATTCTTACCCTACTAATAGAGTAAATATAGCTAGAAATATAGTAAATTACATAAATACGAGAAATGCTATAGCTTCTGCACTTCGTAATTTACCAAATAATGTGAAGCGACAAATAAATAAAAAGAAATAGTAATAATAATACCAGGTAATGAATTGGGTACGTCTCAAAATCATAGAGATACACGTTTCGTATATGATTATGAGGTATAACATGAAGAATAAAATATTTAGACGTTTCAGCCTCTAACCTAATTTTCTATTTTTCTACGTTCAATATTTAACATTTTTTGTTGTTTTGTAAGCTTATATTTATCGTTTCTTAATTCGTCTAATTCCTTTCTTATCTTTTCTATTTTTTTATCAATGGTTGTGACATTTTTTAATACATTTGCGTAATTTAGATGTGCATTTCCAGGACCTTTTTCCTTTTCATTTTTTTTGAAATTTTTACTCATTTGACGAATTTTGTTTAAACTATTTTTCTTTTTAAGTATTAAATTTACAAGCTGAAGTTCCTTACCCTGCATAAATTTTGTCAATGTTTTAATGTCTATATTCAAAGAATTTAAAGTTTTTTTTATTTTGTTCAATCTATTTAGTTTATTATTATCAAGCCCCATTTATATAGATTTATAATTTTATTTAGGCGGAACACATAGAGCACTCCGCCTCTAGACTAAACTGGATCGGGCGCGCCTTTGCCTTACTTCTAAGGTAATACATACCCGTTTTCAAACCCGTTTTCCACGCGTACATGTGCATAGACGAAAGTTTTGAAACCGTCGGACTCTCGACGAATAAGTTCATACTTTGACTTTGGTCTATATATACACCCCTATCTGCAGCCATATCTATGATCGTTTTTTGACTCATTTCCCACACTGTCTTGTACAGTTCTTTAAGATCGTCCGGAATATCTATAATGTTTTGAACGGATCCATTTGCTTTAACCATGAGATCCTTCATTTCTTTCGACCAAAGTCCGATTTTTTTCAAATCTTTGACCAAGTGTTTGTTTACAACGACGAATTCACCCGCGAGGGTTCGTCTCAAATAAATGTTTGTCGTGTACGGTTCGAAACACTCGTTGTTCCCTAAAATTTGTGACGTCGAGGCTGTAGGCATGGGTGCGAGTAAGAGACTATTTCTCGTACCCTTTTTAACGAGTTTACGCATAGCATCCCAATCGTAGCGACCACTGAATTGTGGATCGCGATCCCACATATCGAATTGGAGAATACCTTTACTGAACGGTGACCCTTTAAACGTTTCATACGTTCCATACATATCGGCGAGTTCACAAGACGATTCGAGTGATGCGTGGTATATAGTTTCGAAAATATCGCGATTTAGTTTCCTCGATTCTTCCGAACCAAACGTCATTCTAAGTAATATGAATACGTCCGCGAGACCTTGAACACCAATACCGATTGGTCTGTGACGCATATTTGAACGCATACCGTTTTCGGTCGGGTAAAAGTTTTTATCGATAACTTTATTGAGGTTTCGTGTAACCATTTTCGTGACGCGGTGTAATTCCTCATGGTTAAACTCATTCTTCTCGACGTCGACGTATTTTGGTAACGCAATAGATGCGAGGTTACACACAGCAGTTTCGTCCTTATCGGTATACTCTAATATTTCCGTACACAGATTCGATGATTTAATTGTACCTATATGTTTATGGTTTGATTTTTCATTACACGCATCTTTATAAAGCATGTACGGTGTTCCCGTTTCACTTTGTGATTTGATAATAGATTTCCAAACTTCTACAGCTGGTATCGTTTTTGTTGCGAGTCCTTCACTTTCGTATTTTTCATAAAGTTCGTCGAATTCTTTACCATAAACATCGGATAAACCTTGTGCTTTATCCGGACAAAACAAAGACCAGTTTCCGTTTGTTTCTACACGTTTCATGAATAGGTCAGGAATCCACATAGCCGAGAAGAGATCACGACATCGCGCTTCCTCGTCACCCTGATTGAGCCGAATTTCGAGAAAATCCATAATATCGACATGCCATGGTTCGAGATATACGGCAATAGACCCTTTTCTTCTACCCGCTTGGTTTACATACCTCGCGGTTGAATTATAGACCCGTAACATTGGGATAATACCGTCAGATGTACCATTTGTTCCTCTAATATGTGATTTATTCGCTCTTACATCATGAACGTGTAAACCAATACCACCAGCCCATTTACTTATACGCGCACATTCCTTTACGGTATCGTAAATACCGTCGATACTGTCTTCTTTGTTTGCAATTAAGAAACAAGATGACATCTGTGGCCTATGTGTACCTGCGTTAAACAGTGTGGGTGTAGCGTGTATGAATAAACCTCTCGATAAAGCATCGTACGTTTCAAGAACACGATCAGTATCGTGACCATGGATACCGATAGCTACACGCATGTATAAATATTGAGGTGTTTCGATAATATCACCATCAATTTTTTGAAGGTATCCTTTCTCTAAAGTTTTCAGGCCAAAATACCCAAAATCAAAATCACGTTCGTGTTTAATATCTTCCTTCACTTTTGCAGAAACTTCTAACACTTCGTGTGTAATTATACCTGCTTTATGGAGTTTACGCATTGCTATGTGAAAATTATTTGCAGCACGCTTCTGAATATTACTTGCAACAATACGAGTTGCTAAAATTTCATAATCGGGATCATTTGTTATTAAACCAATACAAACTTCAGAAGAAAGAGTGTCTATTTCATGAGTTTTAATTTCATCATACATAGACGAGAAAACTTGTTGTGCTACCATTGATACGTCTACATTTTCTGAAAGTTCATTTGTAAGCTTTGAAATCCTGTTGGTGACCTTGTTAAACTTTACGTCTTCAACACGACCGGAACGTTTTATAACTCTCATTTTATGATTTTATTTATACTTATTTTTTTATATTGGTTGAATTACTCATTATCTTCATTGACTTGACATTTGAATCCTTCACTTCTTATAGTAGTTGGTCCACGAGTCTCAGCCAATCTATTGGGCTGGAGTAAAGAGGAATTAACAAAAAATTTACCGTTTGGGTCACCGACTTTGGCAACTGGTGGGTAGGATGCGACGAAACATGTTGGTGGTTTACATGGTGGCTTTTCGTAATTACATGGTTTTGTATTATATACTTGGTCAAAATCGGCAGCGACTATCATTTATATTTACCAAGACTTTTTTTCCAGGACTATATTAAATGTGTGACGCTTTACATATAAATTCTATAAAACAGTGTCCAACTCCCTTGAATACTTTATTCTTTTCTGAGTTCAATATAAATTTACTTCAAAGAGCAATACGTCAGGACTTTAAAAATAAAACTGGTGTTTCTATAGATAGACAAAACACAAATGATTTGTATAGCATAATGCGCGTTGTTTTTATTAATAATTCAGGTGACGCAAATTCAAATGTACAGGAACAAGTTCGTTTCATGAACAGTATCGTTATAAAAACTGCTACAGGTCAGATCCAAACAGGTGTTTCTCAGTATATGGGATATTTACACGATACTGATAAAAATGCAACACCAATGGACAGGCCAGTAAGTACAACTACTTATGGTAACAAATTTGGTAAAAATGAAAAAATTGGTCTATAAATCACCAGTTAGTTTTATATCAACTGGATCTGTTCCAATTGTTGGTGCTTCGATATCAATTTCGATTTCTGGTATATCAGTAGAAACAGTTGGTTTATTTATAATATCTGAATTTAATTGAATAGTTTTTGTATCACATACCCTTGGGTACACATACTTATAAATAATATATCCCAAAATAAAAATTAGTATAATACCAATAACAATTTTAGCAAATGTTTTCATTATAAACAATGTTAATATTTTATTAATAGAAAATCAACACGATACCAATACAAAAAATATATTATTCAATAGTAATAAAGATGAGTCAGTTAATGCTCGATGATCAAAATACAATGAATGATATAAATCCATTTACCAACGTTGATAATTTTTTCCCACCTGGTACAAGTAAACATACACTTGATTTTCAAAAATATAAATCACCAGATCACGAAGAAGGACAAGAAGAGTATATTAGTCCAGCGTGTGGCGTTTTATCAAAGGGTGTTGGTAGACCTGGGTATAGAAAAGAAGAGTGTACTCTATCTAGACCACTTCTTCCTAAAAGAAATATAGATAGGGGTTTAACGGTTACAGAAAAAAATGAAATCAAAGTGAATAAAGGTCTAGAAAATGATAACACTGAATTGTATACTAGACTGGTTAGTATTGCGTGTCTTCTTCTATTAATTGTAGTACTCTAAAGAGTTTTTGAAGCCTGTTATTATTTGTTGAAGTTTTGATAATATCTGGAAAAGTTGTTAAACAAAATTCTTTAACCATTCTTTTTTGCCAAGAACATACCGGGTTTATAAGAGGTGGAATAAACGTTCTATCTAGTATTTTAACTGAATTCATAATCCTGATTAATGAAAAAATATTCCTGTTTTCAAATAAAACGTTTTCCAATTGAATAGAAACACTTTTTCTAAGTGTTTCTGTCGTATTGTTAACCATGGTATTTAAAAACTGTTCGTATCGTATAGATTTTCCATTGTTATGCATTGTGTAAATATTATTTGAACCTATGAGATTCGTATTAAAGTGATCTACAAACGTTTCATAACCGAAACCTTCTAGATATTTATCGTATTTAATTTCAATTTCAATTTCATTATTTTCGACATTAATAAACTGTTTAGCGGATTTTATAAAAGAAGTCATTTATTATAAAAACTACTCTTTTTCTTTTTAAGTAGTTAAACCATACCGAATTTTTTATCGATCTTAAACTCAAGTCGCTTATCTAAATCTTTTATTTGTTGTTCCTTTTTTAAATCCATACCGCCACACCCGTGAATTTCTAAAACGATACATCGGGAACAAAACCCTAAACCACAATATTTACACTCTATAGGAATTCCCTTTTTTTTACATTTTAAACACGGCATATATTGTAAACCTAAGTTAACTTTAAGTATTATTTTTTTTAAATAAGATGTCTAATCAACATCAGTATAATACTACTTTATCTTATTTACTAACACTCGATGAGTTTAGAGCAAGTATACCTGATATTTATAAACCATCATGGGTCAAACTTACTACAATAACAATGATTTCAAATTTTGATAAACCTATTAATATGGAAAAAATCAAATATGTTTTTGAAAAAGTGTCCCCAATTATCGTTGGTAAAACTGGTTCTAAAGGGAATATAATAACACTCAAACCAACAACCTTTTATAACCAGATTACATTGGTATATAAAGATATTTACAGTACTAAATCAATAAAGATTTTTCCAAATGGGAGTATACAAGTTGCAGGGTGTTCTGATATATTCGATTGTAGACGTATAATAAAGGAAGTTTCGGATATTTTTGAACGTGTAATGGGCGGTGATTTTATACCACCTCTAAATACGTTTAGAGTTGTTATGATAAATTCAAATTTCAGTTTGAATTATAATATAAATCTTCGGAGCGTTTCTAATCATTTCAGTAAGTACCCTGATGTATATAAAGTATCGTTTGAACCGGATAGGTACTCGGCTGTTAAGATTAAATTCAGACCGGCTAAAGATATGAAAGAGATTACGACAAGTATTTTTGGTACAGGAAAGATAATTATTACAGGTGCGGAAACTCTCAAGGAAATAGCATTTGCTTATAATATTATTAATAATACCATAAATGATATACCAAATGTCAGAGTATCACCTTGTGATGAAAATAAAAAAGAATTGTTTGATGAATTTTCAGGGTACAAAATTGAAAAAGTTATAAAAAATTTAAAATCGAGAGGGTTTAATTCATGGAAACTCACAACAAAAAATAGGCAAATTAATTTCTAATGTAATACTAATATATACAAAATGTCACAACGACTTGGTATGGCCGATGGACGATGCTTCACTATAAACAGTTCTTCCCAACTTTACGATAACTATATCATGAAAGAAAATTCCGTATCTTTCGCGGATAATTACTCTTTCAGAAAACTTCTTCAAGAAAAAGGTCCAGCACTTTTGAAACCTTCCCAGGCGCAACAAAAGGATCAGTGTGGATCTTGTGATAAGGCCCTTCTCAAAATGCCAAATATCTATTAAATTTTCGTTTTTAAAATAAAATATACCATAATATAAACACTCATGTCAGATTTAAAAAAAAAAGTATCTGTTTTAATTGTTATATTAGCGGTAACTTGGTTAATTATACTAACATTAGGTAAACTTGGACTTATACCAGGATCGGCAGAAAAATACGCTAAGGATCGTAAATGGGATAAAATGCGAGAATATCTTAAAAAATTATACAAAGCCGACGGTACTGAAGATACTACAATTTGTAAAGAAATGAGAGATTGGTGGGTTGGTAATCAAGAATCTTACAATGAATTTGTCAGAAAACAGGAGGGAGGGTATCCTACAACTTTGTACAATTGGGCGTGGGGTATACCAACGGAGGTTGAATATGCCGATTTCGTTGATGAATACTTCAAAGATGTCGGTAAGGAAAAGGCCGAAACCACATTTCTTGATATTGCAGAAGGTATATCTGCATGCCAAGACGAAGTCGATATCACAACACTCAAGGGACACGTTGTTAATATTATTGAAACTCCTGTACCAGACGGGTACGACCCAGCCGATGATTGTTCGAACGTAACATCAGAACAATCTGTTCTTCCAAATTACGTTTGGTCGTACGATGAAGATACTTTCATTGACATTTCAGGAATGCAAAATACTGAAATGGGTGAAGGATGGCAGGAAAAAGTTAAAATGGTTTGTACTCCTTTATCTATGGATGAAGAGTATGTTCCTTCCTTTACTGATGAAGCTGGTGAAACAATACCCGCAAAAATTAAGTTTACGAACGTTGTAAACCCAATTTCTGATAAAGTAATTGAAGTTTTCGATAAAATTACAGATACAACTACAGGGTTGGTTCATACACTCACAAGTGAAGATACGAGTTTTGATATCGAGGTTGGTGAAACCGCCCTTACCAGTCCATTATACTATATTAAACTCGAGGGTAATAAAACTGATCACATCTTTACTGGTGATGTTGGTACGATAGCGTTTGAAGAAACGGAACCAGCCACCGATACCGTCCCTGCCAAACTCAACTACAAAAAAATTCAGTTTACGCCTAATGTTGATATACCAATCGGTTATGAAATTATAGTCGAGGCAAATGCATTACCCTCTGCAGACCAATCTTGTCCAACGGGTTCTAAACTAGTTGCTCAATTACCATCTACTAGTGATGGTCAAATTACTAAAACTGGTGGTGCTGTTGATTTACCACAGGAACTTTGTTATAGTACACCATCAGGAGAGGGTTCACAAGGGCCGGGTACAATTGATTTTATCCCCACTGAGTATATTGCTTACATAAGAAAAACAGCTGTTGTAACTTCTACAGAAGACTCCGAAACTCCCGAAGTTCCAATACAAAATCCTAAGTATAAATTCGCAACTTTGGTAAGAGCTCCATAAGTGCAAAAAAAACCAATTAATAAATTCTTTAAGTGTTCTAGATACTGACATGACTCAGTGTTCCATATGTCTTAACGATGTTCGTGAGACCAGAAATAGCAAGGCTATTCGGTGTGGACATGTTTTTCACTCACATTGTCTAGAAAACTGGAAAAAAATGGGAAAAGTGACGTGTCCCACATGTCGAAAAGTGTTCGATGGATCTAAATTTAGGGTTCAGATTACTGTATTTAATGATTACGAGGCTACTTCAAATACAGTATGCTTAGCGAACGAATTAGTTCTCGATGCACTCGACTTAATATTTAACGTCGAACATGAAGAAGATTTATCGAGTGTTCTTGGCGACTTTGGGATGAGTATGTCCGACTTTGATCCCTCTGTTTTTGACACAGAATGAACTACAATACTTTTTATAAGATAACCCAGGGTAGTTTCTGGATGCTTTTCGAGGATCAAGTATAGATTTACCTTTGGCGTCTACGAGTAAAGGTTTTGTTGCCCATCCACGTTTATGGCTAAAAACGTTTGCCTTAAACTTTAATAATTTACCAGGTGTGCATTTACCAGCCTGTTTTACACGCGAAACGGGAACTTTGAAAAATTTAGCAATGCTTTCGTACGTGTTTCCGGTTTTTACTTTGTACTGAACAAACCCGTGTTGTTTGTAAAAATGAAAATCACCTTGTCTAAAGTAATTACGTTTATTACCTGGTGCTACAAACATCATGACCTTAAAGTGCCTTGGTTTACATTTTGTTGTTGCACCACACTTATATACCTTTTTAGGGTTATCAGCAATAACGCGTTCGGGTAAACCTTTACAGTGTGTGTACGAATGGTTTAAATTTCTTATACCAGCTCGTTCACCTGGTATACTTTTGTGCATTCTGAGACTTTCGTAATCACCAACAGCATATGCATAACAATTATTGTTACCTATACCAACAGTTCGTCCCCATAAACGTTGTGTATATCTAGGTTCAGAACCACTCAAGGGAAGTTTTTTATTCTTATTGGTCTTACTCATTAATAAGACAGGAGAAAATAAAATCTTATTAATAAGTAAAAAATGATCAGAGATATTATCAAAGCAAAAAAAACCGAACAAGTTATTACAGAAGTTCTTCTTTTTACACTTGTTCTTCTTATTAGTACTTTTATTCTTCGGTATTCCTGGAATAGAGGTCTCGTCAAACACGTAACGGTTCTTAAACCAATTAATTCGTTCCTTGACGCACTTATTCTTTCTGTTGGTCTTGCGGCTGCTCGAGGTGTTTAAATTTCTTTATAACCCTTGACCTTTTCACCGGATGAACTTTTCATAACTGGAAATGCATCAATTCCATCGCAATTGCCTTTTTCGCAATCGATGAACTTGTGAGGTATACCTTTCTTTTTAAGGTACTCTAACTGTTTTGTAGTCCATCCGCACCAAGATGTACCGTAAACTGTCCATTCAACTGGTTTATCTTCAGTTTTTCCTTCAACTGCGATTTCTTTTTGTGTCACGCCTGTATTTTTTAGTATGTATAGATCTATTGCAATAAGTGCTAAAACTACAAACATGGTTGGTTATATAATTACTTTATATATTTTAATTTAATATCTTGGCATAATTTCTTAATTGTTTTATCATCCGTGTTTATACCTAGATTTTTGGCCTTTTTTATAAGTTCTTGTTTTTTATACGAAATACATTTACGGTTATCTATTTTCAAGTACCCTTTATTTGCGACCGAAACTTTAACTGTTGGTTTTATTACGTTAACTTTTCTTTGTATTATTCTTGGTCGTATACTTGGACGTTTAATATTTTTCTTTACATTTTTCAAAGCGAGTTCTTTACGAATCATATTAAGTGTCTTTTTTATAGGTTCACCACCGTGTTTAACGACTATAGGTTTTGGTTTTGAAATTGGATTTCTTTTAATAATTGTACTAATATCAAATGGTATACCAGCTTTCTTATAAGGTGAAAAGTACCTATCGTTAAATATTTGTTTGAATGTAGGTAATTGGGGGTGTCCCAATGGTGAAGCGCGAAGACGGAAATCGTATATTTTACTCGATTCTTTACCTAGATATTCCGACGGTAAAATTCTTTCAATGAACTGAATTGCTTCTATCCCACTTTGAATACCTGAAATCTTAATTTCCTGTCTTAATATATTCAAAAAGTACTGTATATCGTACATGGGATGTGAGCCCCTAAATATACCTGATGTAGTTTTATATACTAGACGTGGGTCATCATCTACTTCTGGATTTTTTAAACCTTTCATTGTAGATAAACCGAAATCCGAAATTAATGCTTGTAATCCAATATCGTGAACTTTTAATGTTGAATTATTTACTTTGAATAACTTTACCCGAGACGGGCTAGTACTATTTATTAGTATATTTTCGAAGTGTAAATCATTATGTCTAAACGTTGGATACTTTTTTTGTATTCTGTATAAGTTATACAAAATTTGGGTTATTATGGTTCTAAAATGTATAGGTAATAAATTTTTTTTATTATTTCTTAGAAACGATTTTAAAGTTCCGTTATTGGCATATTCAGTGTACATAAACATTACATTGTTACATTTTTTAATAGCTAAAGGTTTTATAACACCGTACGAAGATAATCGTTTACTTGTTTTATATTCATGTGATATATCTGAATTTACAACTACTTTTATAGCTATTTTCTTTTTACATTCTTTATCTATACACCCTACATAAACTTCCCCATGCCTACCTTGACCAATCTTCATAGTACCTATAGAAGTACTTAAAGAGTCTTCTATAGCGAGTGAAATGGGTTTGTTACTTGGTAAATGTAAAAATTTTTCCGGGTAACATCCCATGTCCTGCATACTTTGTATTAGATTTTTACCTAAATTTAATTTTTGTTTTAAACTATTTTTTTTATTTTTTGCGAGTTTAGATATAATTTTTAAATTTTTTAAATGGCGTTCTCTTTCCATATTGGTCTAATGTAGTGTAATATTTTATTCATCGATGAGATCGTCCATGATCTCTTCAATCAATTCATCTTGATCATTATCTAAACCCTGAAAAGCAAACGATGGTAATTTTGTAGATTCGCCACATAAAACTTGTGAAAGTCGAACACTTACACCGAACTTATTATCAATAAACCAAATTTGGTTAATTTCTACAATACACATACACTTTTGACCTCTTTCAATTTCATCAATTTGAATAAGTTCTCGATCTGAATTATACGCTTCCGGAATAAAATCACCTGATTGATTTGTTTGAACTTTTAA